>OGEZ01000004.1_pt1 | contig 292325 bp, 213 predicted proteins | sample 1570831 | NCBI WGS metagenome assembly OGEZ01 (sample SAMEA2582059, study PRJEB24529) | metagenome | biome: Human gut stool | place: China | collected 2011 | reverse complement strand
AAGACCCCAACATTAAAAGTGTTGTGCTCTACCTGCTGAGCTAGCGAATCAAACCCTCTTGCTGTCATTTCTGATAGCGTGTGCAAAGGTAGGGACTTTGTTGCAAACTGCCAAATTTTATCATTGTTTTTTATGTGCTTTTGTTATTTTCCTGATGTATTTAAACCTAAATCTGTCGAAACAGGACCGCATTTGTTGTTGCTCATGCTTTACTTCCCTTCTTTTACGGCTTTCTGGTAGCAGCGTCTGCATAAAGGTTCGTATTCCTCCTGTTCTCCCAATAAGACACGTTTGTCATTTTTTACGGTACGGTGCGACAGATAGGCCAGATTGCCGCATTTGACGCATATGGCGTGAACCTTTGTCACTTCATCAGCGATAGCACAAAGGGCAGGTATTGGTCCGAAAGGTATTCCTTTGTAATCCATATCCAGCCCAGCCACTATAACCCGGATTCCTTGGTTGGCGAGTTCGTTGCATACATGTACAAGTCCGTCATCGAAGAATTGCGCTTCATCTATTCCGACGACATCAATTTCTGAGGTGAACAGCAGGATACTTCCTGATGATTCGATGGGAGTAGAGTGGATGGTGTTGTTGTCGTGTGACACCACGTCTTGTTCCGAATACCGGGTGTCGATTGCAGGTTTGAATATTTCAACTCGCTGGTGGGCGAATTTCGCACGTTTCAGACGCCGGATAAGTTCTTCAGTCTTGCCAGAGAACATTGAGCCGCAAATAACTTCAATGCGTCCTCTGCTGGCTGTTTCTTCTTTCATATCTTCTGTAAACAGATTCATTGTATTTTGATTTTTATGCTGCAAAAATACAATTTAACTCTGAATTATAAAGAATTTCAGCTTGTCATGTTTCAGAAAAGTGAAAGGTGAAACATCTGTTAAATATTAGCCGATTTTCATTGATGGATGCATTTTCTTTTTACCTTTGTTCTATAAGACTAGTTTTAGCTATGGGTAGACTATATGTAGTGCCCACTCCGGTGGGAAATCTTGAGGACATAACTTTGCGTGCCATTCGGGTGTTGAAAGAGGCTGATTTGATTTTGGCTGAGGATACTCGCACGTCGGGTATTCTTTTGAAGCATTATGGGATCAAGAATGCCATGCAGTCGCATCACAAGTTCAATGAGCACCAGACGGTTGAAGGGATTGTCAGTCGGATTAAAGGCGGAGAGAATGTAGCCTTGATTTCGGATGCAGGAACGCCTGCCATTTCAGATCCCGGTTTCTTGATCGTGCGTGAGTGTGTAAGAAACGGAGTTGACGTGCAGTGTCTTCCCGGTGCCACAGCATTTGTGCCGGCATTGGTGTCTTCGGGATTGCCGGACGAGCGTTTCTGCTTTGAAGGATTTCTTCCTCAGAAAAAAGGGCGCATGACTCGTCTTAATGCTTTGAAAGATGAAACCCGGACGATGGTCTTTTACGAATCGCCCTATCGTTTGGTAAAGACTCTTTCACAGTTTGCCGAATATTTTGGCATGGAGCGGCCGGTAGCTGTTTGCAGGGAAATTTCCAAGGTGCATGAAGAATGTGTCAGGGGATCGCTGCAAGAAGTTATTGCGCATTTTCAGGAAAAAGAACCTAAAGGTGAAATTGTCATAATTGTAGGTGGTAAAGAAGACTAATTATAAATTCATAAAAACTGAAGTCTATGAAAAAGATTGTGTTATCTGTATGCTGTATGGCCGCACTGTTGGCTTCGTGCAACAATATGGGGCAGAATAAGGATGCGTTACAGGCGCAGAACGACTCGCTGATGCTTGAACTTTCGAACAGAGATGCTGAGCTGGATGAAATTATGGGATCTTTCAATGAGATTCAAGAGGGATTCCGTGAAATCAATGAAGCGGAGAATCGTGTGGATTTACAGGGCGGCACATTGGAGAGCCAGTCGTCGGCTGATAAGATTAAAGAGGATATCCGTTTTATCAGTGACAAACTGAAGTCCAACCGTGAGCAGATAGCTAAACTGGAGGAACAGCTCAAGAACAGCAATTATCAGTCGGCACAGCTGCGCAAGGCTATCAAGAATCTGACCGCTGAACTGAATGCCAAGCAGCAGCAAATCGAAACGCTCCAGGCTGAACTGGCTTCTAAGAACATCCGTATCGCTGAACTTGATGAAGCGGTGATGGATTTGAACAAGAATGTAGATGAACTTAGTGCAGAGAATGAAGCGAAAGCTAAAACGGTTGAGGCTCAGGACAAGGCACTTAACACTGCATGGTATGTGTTCGGTACAAAATCTGAGTTGAAAGACCAGAAGATTCTCAAGCGCGGCGATGTGTTGAAAGACAATGAGTTCAACAAGGATTATTTTACTCAAATCGATATCCGCAAGGATAAAGAAATCAAATTGTATTCCAAACGTGCCGAGTTGTTGACCACTCACCCTGTGGGTTCGTATGAGCTGGTTAAGGACGATAAGAACCAGTTGACGCTTAAGATTACGAATCCCAGCGCTTTTTGGAGTGTATCAAGGTATTTGGTAATTCAAGTTCGCTGATTATTGGACGTTTCTGAAGATCAGGAAGAAATAGAGTTTTGTATTGAGTGAGGGTCCGGCATGAGTCGGACTCTTTCTTTTGACCCTTATGTGTCGTATCGCGCTTTGTCGCATTGTATTCTGTGGCAGATGCCGGAACTGTAACCGAAAGCCGTCACGACCAGAGGTGGCTGTAAAAAATAAACTTACCCAAGAATCTTGCGTTTGCAATCTTGGGTAAGTTTGATATTGGTATGCGGGCATGTTGCGGCATGCCCTTTTGGGTGTTAATAGCCCTGGTTTTGTTTCAAGGAACCTTTAGAAACATTGATTTCTGCTTGAGGTATCGGCAAAACAGTGCGGTAATCATCATATGTGATTTCTCCTGCATACGGATTGTTTACAGACTTTTTGTTTCGCCACATATCCCATGCCATGTGTCCTTCGCCATTCAGTTCCAAACGACGTTCGTCCAGAATTTCGTCCAAAGTAATGCTGGATACATCCGAATAGCTTTCGATTCGTTTCTCGCGCAGCTGATTGATGTATGAGGCTGCGTTTCCGGAATTTGCTTTCAATGCTGCCTCTGCTGCAATCAGGTACATTTCCGACAGGCGGATAACCTTTGGGTTATTCACGTAAATCTCTCCGTTACGTCCCGGATACTTCTGCGAGAAAGTGCCGCTGATGTTTCCATCCTGTTCTGTTGCCACAACTGTGCTGCGGATGTCGCCCGAGTGTTCGTTCAGGAAGGTCTGGAAACTTGTGCTCAGTGCTGCTTCTGCATAGCCCTCTGCGTGGGTATAGTATCCCAGCGAATTGCGTTGTGGATTGTAGAGAGAAGTTACCTGAATTTCAAAGATGCTCTCTGAGGTATATTCGCTGCCCCATACGCCTGCATAGTCATCCCTTTCGTAAAGAGAGTAGACGCCTGAACCGATTACCTCCTCAGCATCCTGAAGAGCAAGCGAGTTATAGTCTGTTCCTCCGCAATTGTCCATGTACAGATACACACGGGCGCGCAGTGCAAGAGCTCCCCAATAGTTTATGTGACCATTGTTGGCAGCTGTTGCCGACTGAAGATAGTTCAAGGCTGTACCTAAATCGCTGATAATCGTTTCGTAAGTAGCTTTCAGGCTGGAGCGTGTTCCTATATAGTCCGAGTCATGGGTTTCCAGGGAAAGCACGATTCCCGGTTCGTTTTCCCAGTCGTCCACTGTAGAAGGAAGTTTCGCGAACAGACGCGCCAAATCGAAATGGAATAAAGCTCTCAGCGCATAAAGTTCGCCCAACTGAGCGTTTACATCTTCTCCTTCAAGCCCTGCTTCTTTCACTCCTTCCAGCACTTTGTTGACGCGTGCAATGGAAAGATAGAACCGTTTATAGAAGTTGTCTGCCGAAACGCTTCCTGAAGGAGTGGCCTGATACCTGGATACATCGGTTGCCTGATTATTGTTTCCGAGGCACTGGTAGTCGCTTCCCTTCATATCTGCGTAGAGAGTGAAGTCGCCGGCATAACTTCCCCTGTAGTTCGATCCGTTGTCTATGGCGCTTGTCTGGCTTTCGTATACGCCATTTACAGCATACACCAGATCATCATAGCTTTGAATGGCAGTCGAGGACTCCCATGAGTTGGAGGGCTCTTTATCAAGTACATCGCAGGAAACGGCGGCCAGTCCCAGTGCGAATGCTGCTATGTAATGTAATTTCTTCATTGTTTCGTCGTTTTTTAAAGTTCAATATTAATACCGAATACGCAACTTTTCAGCTGAGGTGTATCTGCCTGACGATATCCGTTGATGGCAACATCCGGATCCACATGCTTGGTCTTTGCCCAAATCATGGCAAGGTTGTTGGCACGGAAATACACGCGCAGACGGTTGATGTATTTATTGGAAATAGGGATGTTGTAGCCCACTGTCAGTTCGCGCAGGCGGATATTGTCTGTCGACTTGATGTGACGGCTTGAGAACTGGTCCGAACGTCCGGTGGAGGCTCCTCCGTAAACAGGTTTCGGATTGTCTACAACGTCTCCCGGCTGTGTCCAGTAATTTCCGGCTACATCTGCTTCGGGCACCATTGAACCAAGGCGGTATCCGTCGTGATGCGAGAAATAGCTCGGATAATCAAACATGTCACCTCCAAACTGATACGTGATCAGGAATGAAAGATCGAAATCTTTGTAGGTAAACGTATTGGTCATACCACCCATTACATCAGGCAGCGCTTTTCCTACAATGCCCCACTGAGCCTCGCTATAGTTGGTGGTTGTTCCTTTCGAGTGGTCATTCGGGTCTATCCAGAATTCTCCATATCCCGTTTCGGGGTTCACGCCTTTCCATTCCGGCAGGTAGAAACTGTACATTGATTCACCTTCGCGGTGTATATACATCTGTCCGTCACCATACTGGATGTCTTCTCCGTCCGGAAGCTTTTCTACGATACTGCGCTGATAGGTCAGGTTGAAGTTGGTGTTCCAGGTAAAATCTTTGTGGATGATATTCTTGGAGTTAATTTCAATTTCTACACCATCATTCTTCAGTTCACCCAGATTGTCCCATTTGCTGGAGAAGCCGGTTACGTATGAAGTGGGGACATTGAAGAGCAAATCGGTTGTTTTCTTCAGATAATATTCAGCGCTTAAAGTTACGCGGTTGAACATGTTCCATTCAAATCCTACGTTCAGGTTTTTTGATTTTTCCCATGTCAGCGTTTCGTTCGGCAACTGATACCAGTAGATTGCAGGATTGTTCCCATAACCAGAACCCATATACAGGTCTTTGTAGCCATAATAGTCAGTCGGCAGATTGCCGTTTGTTCCGTATGAAAGTTTCAGCTTGAAGTCTGTAAACAAAGGCATGTCTTCCATGAATCCTTCCTTGCTCAGGCGCCATGCTCCAGAAATAGACCAGAAGTTTGCCCAGCGGTTGTCTTTGCTCAAGCGTGAAGATCCGTCACGACGGAAGCTTCCAGACAGATAATACTTGTCGTCAAAGTTATAGTTCACATTGCCGAAGTAAGACAGCATGCCCGAACCGTATGTGCTGCTGGATGCTTGTGAAGGCTGTCCGTTAGACAATTCAGGCAGATGGTTTGAGTAGTTCTGCGCCACTGTTACGATAGACAGCAGGTTCTGGTTCTCCAATTCAAATCCCAACAGAACAGACAAGTTGTGCTTCTCCTTGAAAGTGTCCGTATAAGTTAAAGTGTTTGAGCTGGTCAGCGTAGAGTTTTCAAATGTATAGCGGGTACCCATGCCGCCTACAGATGCTCCGTTGACCCCGTCGCGGTCCCAATATTCGAAATGTTTGTTGTCGATGTAGTCGTATCCGAAGACTGAGCGGAAGAATATCTTGTCAAGGAAGTGCAGGCTCAGTTCGGCGTTGGTCATGCTGCGGAACATCTTGCTTTGAATCCATTCCATAGCGGTGTCGCTGTCCTTGCCTCCTAACATCAGGTGTGGATTGCTCACCTGTCCGTAACCTGCGTTTTCGTTGTAGGTTCCGTCTTCGTTCTTTACGGGAGCAGTCGGGTCCATGGCGAACAAGATGCCTAGCGGCGAACTTGTTCCGAGTCCTTGCGCCTGGTCATTCTGATCGCGGAAACCGTTCTGCGTTGTCGATGCAATCATCTGTTTTACAGAAAAGTCAGCCCAGTCAGTGATTTTCTGGTCTGCATTGATGCGGCCTGATATACGTTGGAAATCACTGCCCAATACGATTCCTTCGCTTTTGTTGTAGCCGAATCCGGCATAGAATCTCGTATTCTGATTGCCGCCGTTCAACGATACCTGATGGTTTTGAGTAACTGCCGTGCGGTAGATTTCATCCTTCCAGTTCGTGCTGTATTTTCCGGTTGTGTCGTACAGGAAATCACCGACTCCTACATTCTGTGTCGGATCTCCGTTGTAAGTGTCTGCTGCTGTGTATGCGGCATTCTTGTCTGTAAATCCTTCATGCTCCATGTAGTAGTTGGCTACGGCTTCGCGTACATAATTCTTGTAGTCTGTAGCGTTCATCATCTCGAACTGGTTGACAGCCATTTTGTTCCAGCCCACTTCTCCATTGTAGGATACGCGGGTTTTTCCTTCCTTTCCGCTCTTTGTTGTGATGATTACCACGCCGTTGGCTGCGCGCGAGCCATACAGAGAAGCGGCAGCTGCATCTTTCAGGATGGTCATGCTTTCGATATCGTCCGGATTCAGCGTGCTCAATACGCTTTGTGACTTTCCGTAATAGCTCATGTCATTGTCCGATTTCATTATCACTCCGTCGATGACATAAAGCGGAGTGGTAGAACCGTTGATAGAGCCTACACCGCGGATATTCATTTCACCCATGGATCCCGGGTCGCCAGTAGCTGATGCAATGCGGACACCAGTTACTTTTCCGCTGAGTGCTTTGTCGATAGATTCGCGTGATCCTGATGTTATTTGGTCGGCATGGATGTTGGTTGCTGACCCTGTAAACGAGGACTTCTTTGCAGTGCCGTACGCTACCACCATTACTTCGTCCAGCACCTCTGAATCCGATTTCAGCACTACGTTTACAACCGGCTTGATATCAACTTCCTGCGTCTGCAACCCGATGAACGAAATGATCAAAGTACCGGCCGAACTTGGCACGTTGTTCAGTGTAAAATTACCATCAATGTCGGTAACGGTACCAACTGTAGTACCTTTTACCAATACTGATGCGCCCACTACAGGTAAACCGTCTTCGTCAGATGTGACATGCCCTGTCACTTTCTTGACTTGAGCGTTTACCAGACCTATACCTATCATCAGGCAGGCCATTAACAGCATCAATTTTCTTTTCATAAAAACCTCTCTTAAAGTTTAACTTTACATTAATAAAATTTATTCACTCTAACAGTTTGCAAAAATAGAAATATATTCTCAAACTTTTGTACCATTTTCCAAGAAATGTATCCAAAAAACTGCTTTTTAACACTTTTATCGCGATTTTTCTTCCAAATACACGTTTTGCAGTGAATATTTCCTGCATATAAAATTATTTGGCGCAAATATTGTGTCTGCATGAGCTATTTGAACATTAACTTTTAATTTATAAATAAAACCATTGCATATCCGTTGTTTTTATCTTTTTTCAATCCTATTTTTTAATCAATATCATTATGGACAAAATAAGCTACCGCTTGGTATTCAATCGTAAAAAGAAGTTAAACGCGCAAGGTAAAGCACTGATTCAGGTTGAATTATATTTGAACAAAAGCAAAGTTTACATTTCGACGCACATTTATGTATTTCCCTTTCAATGGGACAATAAAAAGAAGGAAATCGTTTCACATCCGCAAATGGAAGAACTCAACAGAATGTTTGACGAAATGATTCTGAAATTGCAGTGGAAAGAACTTGAACTATGGAAGAAAGGAATGCCTGTTTCGCTCTCGTTTTTTAAGCAAAGCCCGAGCGATATCAATGACGATTCAAACTTGTTTGCCGGATTCGGTAGAAAATGGGTAGAGAACTCAATGAAAAAAGAAAGCACGAAAAAGAATATCCTGACCACATTGGATGTACTGGAGCAATTCGCCCCTTCAGCTTCGTTTGATGACATTACCTATAATTTTCTCCAGAATTTCGAATGTTTCATGCAAAAGGAAAAGGCTTATGGCATTAACACTATAGCCAAACACATGCGCCATTTGCGCAGCATTGTAAACGAAGCAATCAAACGGAACTATATGAGCCAAGGAAGTTATCCTTTTAAGAAATATGTCATCAAAACGGGCGCTAGCAGACACACATTTCTATTGCCCGATGAATTGAAGCGGATAGAGAATCTCGAACTGGCAGGAAAAAATCAAAAGTTGGAACATTCACGCGATGCTTTTCTTTTTTGTTGCTATACCGGACTCAGATACTCTGATTTTACGCATCTTTCAGCCAACAACATTATCCGGCTGAACGGAAAACTTTGGCTGAAATTTAAAACTGTCAAGACAGGCACGGAGGTCAGCATACCATTGTATTTGCTTTTCAACGGAAAGGCAGCCGATATATTGTACAGATACAGAAACAAACTCAATTCTTTTTTCAATCTGAAACTGAATTCTTCTGTAAATAAAGATCTTGCAGGCATAGCAGGACTTGCAAAACTCGGTAAGCATTTCTCCTTCCACACCGCCCGCCATACGAACGCAACTTTGTTGATTTACTTGGGAGCGCAGATAACAACGGTGCAGAAGTTGTTGGGACATCGCAATGTAAAGACGACCCAAGGTTACGGCGAAATATTTTCGGGAACAATTGTCAATGACTTGAAGAAATGTAAATTCTAAAACTTCGAGCCGGCGCATTTGAAAATAGAATGCAACGGCAGACAATATAAAGGAATCGTTTTGAATTCGATGAATTTGTCAAGCATGATTTGAATGAGTGCAATCTGCAATTTAAAATAACGGGTAATCTTGATTAAGATGACGGGTAATTTTGATTAAGATGACGGGTAATTTTAAGTGAAAGACCGCGGTCTTTTAGTCAAGATAACGAATAAAATTAATTGTAACGTTTAACCTGTTTCAATCAAGCATATAGTCTGACGAAGAACAGAAACAGAAATGGCCCAAAAGTGCACAAAGCACATGCGAAAACGAAATCAACGAGTTGCTCTTTCTTTGTCTGAAATACGCAAAGAAATGGGTAGAAGACATGCGTACCAACGTTTCCATGGATATCTTTCCAGACTGACTTTCAATAGAAATCCAGTTCTTCACGGCAGAGGCAAAATGCTGTAGTCCAGCAATATACACTATTTTTCAGTTCGGCCGGTACTTTGATCATTTCGTTCATCGGGTTGCAGACTCAAGAGGTTGATATCAAGCCGGTTGTAAACGTAGTGCTGAAATCGGACGATGAGATGCTGGATGAAGTGGTCGTTACGGCGATGGGAATATCGAAAGAGAAAAAGGCGCTGGCCTATGCAGTGCAAGATGTGAAGGGTGAGCAGTTGACCCAGGCTGCAAGCACAAGCCTTTCTTCTGCATTGCAGGGAAAAGTGTCGGGCGTGGATATTACCCCTTCGTCAGGTATGCCAGGTGCATCGTCACAAATTGTGATTCGTGGTGTGCGCTCATTTACAGGTGACAATACGCCATTGTATGTCGTTGACGGAATGCCTATTTCTTCGGCTGCTGATATTGACACGGATGCGCGAAATACAGGAAGTGTGGCTGGCGCGGACTTTGCAAACCGTGCTGTAGACTTGGACCCGAATGACATTGAGAGCATTAATATATTGAAGGGGCAAGCTGCCTCTGCACTTTATGGGATGCGTGCGTCAAACGGTGTCATTGTCATTACCACTAAAAGCGGAAAAGGGGCTTCTAAGGGCAAGCCGAGCGTGACATTTAAGACGAACTTGTCTTTTGACAAGGTTTCTACATTGCCTGAATTTCAGAAAGAATACGCTCAAGGCATGAACGGCGTGTTTGATCCGAACGCTTCGACTGCATGGGGACCCAAAATATCTGAACTGGCCAATGATGCTACGTATGGTGGAAATGTAAGCAATGCCTATACGCAGCAATACGGAATGCACGAAGGAATGTACTATGTTCCGCAGCGGGCAGCGGCCGGATTGGATCCTTGGGCTGTGCCTCAGGCTTATGACAATGCAAAGGAATTCTTCAATACGGGCGTTTCCTGGAGCAACAATGTCAATGTTTCTCAGGCTTTTGACAAAGGATATTATTCTTTCTCGTTGGGTAACAGCACCTCAGACGGAATTATTCCGAATACAGGTATGGACCGTTACAATGTGAAGTTGAACGCGACGGCAAATCTGACGAAAAACTGGACTACCGGATTCAGCGGTAATTTTATCACTTCAAAAATCAAGAAGCAAAGCTCGGGTAACGAAGGTATTGTTGCAACTGTTTATGGAGCACCGTCAAGCTATGACTTCAACGGAATCCCTTCTCACATCGACGGGGATCCTTATACGCAGAACAATTATCGTCCTTCAACGTTCAACAACGCTTACTGGGCGACAGAAAACAATTCGTTCGTAGAGCGTTCACAGCGCTTTTTCGGTAACGCTTATGTGCAGTATAACACTGACTTCGGCACTGACAATCACAGCCTCACCGCAAGGTATCAGTTGGGAGCGGATGCCTACAGCACCATCTATTCGGATAATTACGGATATGGTGACAGAAGTTACAGTACGGGATATTCCCGCCAGGATGATTATCAGATAACTGAAATGAACTCTCTGCTTACGGTTACCTATGACTGGAAAATCAGCGAGGATTTTGATTTTAACCTGATGTACGGTAATGAGTGGGTGGATAAAAGCACACGTGTCACCACGGCACAAGGATATAACTTCAATTTCCCGGGCTGGAACAATATCGGCAACGCCACCACTTTCCAGTCGGGACAAAGCACAACGAAAAGACGTACGGTCGGTAATTTCGGAAATCTTTCATTGTCATGGAGAAACATGCTGTATCTGAATGCTACGGTAAGAAACGACAGAGTGTCTTCAATGCCTCGCGGAAACCGTTCGTTTACTTATCCTTCGGTTTCATTGGGGTGGATATTCACTGAGCTTCCTGCTCTTCAGAATGATGTGCTGACTTTCGGAAAGATCAGAGGGTCGTATGCCGAAGTAGGTATGGCAGGAGAATATGTCGAGAACTTGTATGTTGTGCCCGCTTATGGTGGAGGCTTTTCTGCCGGTACGCCCATCCAGTATCCGTTCGGATCGGTAACATCTTATATTCCTTATTATAGGGTTTATGATCCGAATCTGAAACCGCAGAACACGAAATCATATGAAATCGGATTGGACTTGGCTTTCTGGCATGGCCTGGTTTCGTTGAACTATACTTATTCGCGCCAGAATGTCAAGGACCAGATCTTTGCTGTTCCTCTTTCTACCTCTACCGGTTATAGCGAAATGGTGACAAATGGAGGTTCTATCCACACCAATGCCCATGAACTGACTTTGACGGTCAAACCGATAGACAGGAAAAATGTATATTGGGACTTTGGATTTAACTTCTCAAAGATAGATAATTATGTAGACAAGCTGGCTGATGGAGTGCAGAGCATCATGTTGGGAGGATTTGTTACTCCGCAGGTTCGTGCAAGCATCGGAGACAAGTTCCCCGTAATCTACGGTACAGGCTTTTTGCGCAATGAGAATGGAGATATCGTTGTGGATGAGAACGGTATGCCGCAGGCCGGAGAGCCGCAGGTTATCGGTAAGATCTCACCGGATTTCCGCCTGGGATTCAATACGACTCTGGAACTGTACAAGTTCCGCTTGTCGGCTGTGCTTGACTGGAAGCAGGGCGGGCAGATCTACAGCGGCACGTTGGGAGTGCTTGACTATTACGGCGTGACCCAGCATTCTGCCGACATCCGGAACATGGACGAGTTCTTGTTCGAGAAACCGGCAGTGAAGCAGAATGCCGACGGTACATATTCTCCGAATGACATCAAGATTAAAGGAGAAAATGCCTATGCATACTTCAATGCGATGAACTCTATCGATGAAGCCTCTGTTTATGACAACTCTTATATCAAGTTGCGTGAGATCTCGCTGAGCTATCCGGTGTTGGATAAAGATTATCTGAAGATATCAGCAAACGTGTTTGCGCGGAATATCCTCATCTGGTCGCAATTGCCGGGACTGGATCCGGAGGCAACTTTAGGAAACAACAATATGGCCGGAGCTTTTGAACGCTTCTCTCTGCCGGGATCTTCAAGCTATGGCTTTGGATTAACTTTCACTTTTTAATAGACAAGAAATATGAAGATTGCATATAAAAACATAAGAATCTGTCTGTCTGCGGTATTGATGGGCAGTATGATACTTTCTTGTTCTGAAGACAAAATGGACAGAATCAATCAGGACATTGACAATCCTCACAGCATGGATGCCAAGTTTATCCTGACAGATGCTGTCACTTCTACGGCCTTCAGCAATATAGGAGGTGACTTTAATCATTATTTTGCTTCTTATATAGAGCAGGAGGTGGGCGTTTTCAATCAGTTGTATAATGCGGAGATGCGTGTAGCAGAGGTTTATTCTTCGTCTACTTTCAATAATATATGGGGCAACACTTATGCCACTTTGAAAAATGCCCGCATTATTATTGACAAATGTTCGGAAACTGGAACACAGCCTGAAAATTATACTACAAAAGGAATGGGTGAAGTGCTGGCGGCTATCAACTCGGCATTGATAACGGATGCGTTTGGCGATGCGCCTTATTCGCAGGCTGCATTGGCTCAGCTGGATAACGGAAAGCCTCAATACATGACTCCGGAAGTCGATTCGCAGGAAAGCATCTATACGGCGATAAACGATTATTTGGACGATGCGATAGAGGATCTGCCGAAGGGGGACAATCATGGAAGCGGTCCTGTCGGTTCTCAAGACATTCTATTTAATGGAGATGCTCAAAAATGGCTGAAACTTGCTTATGGACTGAAGGCACGGTATGCTATGCGTTTGCTGAATGTTACGGAAGATCAGACAGCTGCACTGAATAATGTGCTGACTTATGTTGACAATTCGTTTCAGAGCGCAGACGAACAGGCTGAGTTTACGGAATATGACGGGAATGTGAACATAAATCCGCTGTTCGACTTCTTTACAAGCCGTGAATATACGGCAGCCAGCACCAGCATGGCGAAAAAGTTGCAGGAACGTCAGGATCCTCGTCTGCATCGGGTGTATGTAGATGCCATCGGTGCCGACGCTACGCTGCCTAGTCCGTATTATTGCAAACAGCTGGATGGTACAGAGGCTAATTTCATGTCGATGATGGCGCCCAACGGAGGCGAAACGTTGCAGCAGTCGCAGGAATATTACAATACTTCTATTTTCCTGATGGCTGCCAGTGCGCCCACTTACCTTATGAGCTATCATGAACTGCTCTTTCTGAAAGCTGAGGCTTTGGTTCGTCTGAACCGTATATCCGAAGCGAAAACGGCTCTCAAGGAGGCTGTTGTTGCCGGAATGTTGAATACGGAAGAAAACGTTCAGAATGCCTTGGCAAATACGGTAGTGCCGGTTCGGCCCAATTCTACATCTGCATTGACAGCGAGTGACGCCGAGAACTACTTTGATACGAATGTATCGCCGTTGTTTGATGCAGATCCGCTGGGAGAAACGATGATTCAGAAATATATAGCTATGTGGGGAGCCAATGGAGAAACAACAGAGGCATACAATGATGTCCGTCGTTTGAAAGCGGAAGGGCGTGATGTATATTCTTTGGAAAATCCGGGAAAATTTCCATTGAGAGCACCTTATGGCAGCGATGAAGTCAGCGCCAATCCGAATGTACAGGAAGCCTATGGAAACGGACAGTATGTGTTTACTGAAAATGTTTGGTGGGCAAAAGGCTCGCGATAAGCAATATTGTCTGTAAATAGAAATAAGAGAGGGTGTGTCAAAATGTATGTTAACGTACATTTTGATGCACCCTCTTAAGTTGTTTGTTGAGTAACATCATGCTCAAAGAGCTGGGTAAGGAGTTGGAAAGCCTCGGTTTTTCCTTGGTCCGTTATGCGGACGATGCGATGGTTGTAAATCCAAACGTGCCGCCCGTCGTGTAAAAGAATCAAGAACTCGTTTCATAGAGGGAAAACTCTTCCTTAAAGCAAACGGAGAGAAGACGGTTGTTTCTTATGTGAGAGGGATAAAGTTTTTGAGATGCTCCTTTTGTGTGAAACGTCTTTGCACTGATGCCGACGAATGGTTAAGGCAATGGATACGCATGTGTATCTGGAACTCATGGAAGAATGTCAAGGGCAAAGTGCCTGTCCTAAAGAAATGGGGTGCTCTTGACTGGCAGGCATATCAATTGGGAAATACTCATCTTGGCTACTGGTGTGTGGAAAAAAGCCGACTAGTAACCTCTATAAAGTCTGATGACGAGTTGCGTAAGGCTGGATGAGCCTGGTTGCATTGCTTCTGTTGGGGCATCTTTTCATTTTGTCAGATAGTCCGCCCGCATCGGCGAGAAGCAGTCTATCAGCATACCGGCTTCCAGACAGGTGCAGCTGTGCGGAACGTCTGGTTCCATATAGATGCCGTCGCCGGCTTCTACGGTCTTTGTTTCACCGCCGACGGTGAATTCAAACTTGCCGCTGGCAACATAAGTTGTTTGGGTCTGATAATGTGTGTGTAAAGTGCCTACTGCACCTTTCTCAAATTTCACTTTAACCATCATTACCTGGCCGTCATACCCCATCACCTGTCGTGTTACGCCTTTTCCCGCCGGTTCCCAGGACTGCTTGTCTGAGTAGACGAATGTTTCACTTCGCGTTTTCTTTGCCGTTGCGGAAGACTTGTCGCTGTTTTCCAGATTGGTGGCATGCGTGTTTGTTCCTGCAGCGAGAAACATTCCGATCAGCAATGTACAAAACTTTAAGCTTTTCATAATTGACGATTTTCAGAGTTGTTTGAATGTGAATTGTTTTTTGTGGCTAAAGTTACGAAGTTTTGGCATATGGCGAACGGTACTTTCCGTAAAATTCATGCAGGCGCGGTATTTTATGCGCAGACAATAGTTTCTTTTGTGGTGGATTGCATGTTGTAAGACGCGTTGCTTTTCTGCGGCGTGCTTTCAATCAAGTAATTCATAAAAAGTTATTTCAGAAATATATAAAATCAAGAATTTTATTTAAGTTTGCGATTGAATAGTTGAATCACATTGAATGAAAGAATTTGTTATATCTGACGCGCAGACCGAAAAGGCTGTGCTGGTGGGTTTGATTACGCAGACTCAGAATGAACGCAAGACGAACGAATATTTGGACGAACTGGCTTTCCTCGCAGAAACGGCAGGGGCGGAGGTTGTGAAACGCTTTACGCAAAAAATCGACACTCCCAACTCTGTAACTTATGTGGGAAAAGGTAAACTGCAGGAAATCAAGGAGTATTTGGCTGTGCAGAATGAAAGCGAAGACACTGAGATCGGAATGGTGATTTTTGATGATGAACTTTCTGCGAAACAGATCAGAAACATCGAGAAAGAATTGAACGTGAAGATTCTGGACCGGACTTCATTGATTTTGGACATTTTTGCAATGCGCGCGCAGACTGCAAACGCCAAGACGCAGGTGGAACTGGCACAATATAAATATATGCTGCCACGCCTGCAACGGTTGTGGACTCACCTGGAACGTCAGGGCGGAGGCTCCGGTGCGGGCGGAGGAAAAGGTTCGGTAGGGCTTCGCGGTCCCGGTGAAACGCAGCTCGAAATGGACCGCCGTATTATTCTGAACCGCATGTCGCTGTTGAAACAGCGTTTGGCGGAAATAGATACGCAGAAGTCTACACAGCGTAAGAATCGCGGTCGTCTGATCCGTGTTGCGCTCGTGGGATACACGAATGTGGGAAAATCGACACTGATGAACCTGCTGGCAAAAAGTGATGTCTTTGCAGAAAACAAGCTTTTTGCTACTCTCGATACGACTGTCCGTAAAGTGATAATAGAGAATCTTCCTTTTCTCCTTTCGGATACGGTAGGTTTCATACGCAAACTGCCTACCGATTTGGTCGATTCGTTCAAATCGACGCTGGACGAAGTTCGCGAAGCGGATTTGCTGGTGCATGTGGTTGACATTTCGCATCCCGACTTTGAAGAACAGATTCAGGTGGTCGACAAAACGGTAGCTGATATCGGAGCTGGCGGAAAGCCGACCATGATTGTCTTCAACAAGATTGACGCTTACTCTTATATAGAGAAAGACGAGGATGATCTGACTCCCAGGACGAAAGAAAACATTACGCTGGATGAACTGATGCGTACATGGATGGCGAAGCTGGATGATAACTGCATCTTTATCTCTGCACGGGAGAAGACCAATCTGGAAGAATTCCGCGCGTTGCTGTACAAGAAGGTAAAGCAGCTTCATGTGCAGAAGTATCCTTATAATGACTTTTTGTATCAAACTTACGACGACGAACAATGAAGCAATATCGTTCACTTACGGCTGAAGAAATCTCACGCCTGGAAGCGCAGCACTGCATGGCTTCCGACTGGAGTATGGTGAAGGTGACGGATGGTTTCCGTCCTGACCATATACATCATATCCGTTTTTCCGGAGAAATCCGCCTGGGATGCTTTGATAAGGAGTTCAGGCTTGCCGGAGGGATAACCAAACATTCCGGACTGTATTATGCTACATTATATAATGTGGTGGTCGGTGATAACTGCTATATCGAAAATGTGAAGAATTATATCGCCAATTATGAGATTGGCGACAGCACATTCATCGAGAATGTGGATATTATCCTTGTGGATGGACGGAGCCGTTTTGGGAATGGTGTAGAAGTATCTGTGCTGAATGAAACTGGCGGGCGTGAGGTGTATATTCACGACCGTTTGTCTGCACACCAGGCATATATCATGGCACTGTATCGCCACCGCCCCAAACTGATTGAGCGGATGAAGCGGATTGTAGAGGATTATGCCGAGAGGCACGCCTCTGCAACCGGAACGATCGGAAGCCATGTCACGATAGTCAATTCCGGTTATATAAAGAATGTGCGCATCGGAGATTATTGCCAGATAGAAGGTGCGGGCCGCTTGAAAAACGGTAGTGTGAACAGCAACCAGTATGCCCCGGTACATATCGGATATGGAGTTATTTGCGATGATTTCATCATTTCGAGCGGTTCGCATGTGGAGGACGGCACAATGCTTGCCCGTTGTTTTGTGGGGCAGGCCTGTCATTTGGGACATACTTATTCTGCTTCTGATTCGCTTTTCTTCAGCAATTGCCAGGAAGAAAACGGTGAGGCATGTGCTATTTTTGCAGGTCCGTTTACGGTGACTCACCATAAATCGACTTTGCTTATTGCCGGCATGTTCTCGTTCATGAACGCCGGTTCCGGTTCGAACCAAAGCAACCATATGTATAAGTTGGGCCCCATTCATCAGGGTGCGCTTGAGCGGGGAGCGAAAACGACATCCGATTCGTATATTCTGTGGCCTGCGCGTATCGGTGCGTTTTCGTTGGTTATGGGGCGTCATGTCGCTCATCCGGATACGTCGAATCTGCCGTTTTCTTATCTGATAGAAGACAAGAATACCACTTATCTGGTGCCTGGAGTGAATCTGCGCAGTGTTGGTACGATTCGTGATGCGCAGAAATGGCCGAAGCGCGACCAGCGCAAGGATCCTTGCAAACTGGATCAGATCAATTATAATTTGCTCAGTCCGTATACTATTCAGAAAATGATGGTAGGGCGGAATATCTTGAATGAACTGGCGCGTGTGTCGGGAGAAACATCGGAGATTTATTCGTATCAGAGTGCGAAAATAAAGAATTCTTCTTTGAACAATGGCATTAAGTTTTATGAAACCGCCATACATAAGTTCCTCGGAAACTCTATTATCAAACGTCTGGAAATAAAGTCTTTCGGAAGTGATGAGGAGATCCGCCGCCGCTTGCTGCCGGACACTGCGGTGGGTGAGGGCGAATGGGTGGACGTTTCCGGGCTGATTGCTCCGAAGAGTGAAATTGAGCGTCTGATGGACGATATTGAAAGCGGAACGCTGACCACTGTGGATGAAATTCATGCGCGGTTTGCCGAAATGCATGCCAATTATTACATCTATGAATGGACATGGGCTTATGGTAAGATACTGGAGTTTTATCATCTGGATCCGGATACTGTCACGGCAAAAGATGTTGTGGCTATTGTAAGAAGGTGGCAGGAAGCCGTTGTCGGGCTTGACAAGTTGGTTTATGAAGATGCCAAGAAAGAATTTTCACTGACTTCAATGACCGGATTCGGTGCTGACGGAAGCAGGGAAGAGCAAGTGCGGGATTTTGAGGAGGTGCGCGGAGTGTTTGAAAGCAATCCGTTTGTTACCGCCGTGCTTGAGCATATCAAGGTGAAGACGGAATTGGGTAATGAGTTGATCGACCGTCTGAAGAATTTGCTTTAACAAAGAATTCTGGAGGAAAGTTTATGGCAACGAAATATATAGGAAGCATTCTCCTGTTTTGTTTGTTGGCTTTGGGCGTGCAGGCTCAGACCCGGACGAAAAAAGTGGTTGAACGTCCGGGGTTTGTGACAGCCAACACTTCTGATATAGAGATAAAGAAAATCATACTTACCGCCGAACAGACTCAAGTGGATGCCGTCATGTACGGTAAGGCCGGTACGCCCGTCGTTATTTCTTCCCATACATGTCTGCGTTCGGATAATGCGACTTTCCGCTTGCGTGAGGCAGGGGGAGCTTCTATTGACGGAACGACTGAGTCTGAATTGATTCCGGAAAGCGGGCGGCTGGATGTGGTGCTTTCTTTTGCTCCAGTTCCGGTAGGGGTGCATGAAGTGGACTTTGTGGAGCCGGAAGCCGGATGGATTATTTGGGGGGTGCAGCTGAGCCGTGAAGAGCCTTATGTCTATGTCCCGGATTTTCTGACGACTGGAAAGCCGAAGCGGAGCAATGAACTGCCTGAACCCGGATTCTCGGCAGGAAAAGCCATAGTGAACGGCTATTTGTTGGGTTACGAACCAGACATGCGGTTGGCTATGAATCTGGAGTATGCTGACGGCCTGTTCCCTTCTTCATGGAGAGAGGATATCCATGTTCATCATGACGGATTGTTCCATTTTGAGGTAGATCTGCTTCAGCCTACGCTGGCAACCTTATATGTGAATGAGGCAAAAATGGAATTATTTCTCGTGCCTGATGAGGAGTTTACAGCTTATGTCAATCTTCCATTGTTAAGCATGTCTGCCTCACGTTTGCATAAAGACCATTACGGGAAGAGACAGAAAGCCTGGTTTGACGGCGCCGCAGAACTGATAAACTCGGAGCTGGCTGCGGAAGGCGAATCAGAAGCCTTGAAAGCGTATCGTTCGGTTGAGAAAACATTGTTCAGCAATGAACAGATGGCGGAGCTGGTGAAAAAAGACATAGAACAGGTACAGCCGATCTGTAAGAACTTGCTTAAAAATTCAGAATTATCTTCTGCTGACAAGAAAATTCTGAAAGGACTCGAATTGAAGGATATTGCCAGTTATGTTCTGCAAAAGGAAACAGACTTGCGTTCGCAGGCAGCGCGCAGCCGGTCGATGCAGGGGGCTGTGATAGCTTCGCTCGGAAGTAATGTTGCAGGTGCTGACATTTTGCCTCAGATTATTTCTGCGCACAAGGGCCATGCCATATTGATTGATTTTTGGGCCACCTGGTGCGGTCCGTGCAAGAAAAGCATGAAGTCTGTTCTTCCGCTGAAGAAGAAACTTGCTGATGAAGATGTGGTATATGTCTACCTGACTGGCCCGTCTTCTCCTGAAAATACGTGGAAAGATAATTTGAAGGAAATGACGGGTGTGCACTATCGTCTGAATGACGCGCAGTGGAAGTACCTCTGTTCCGCCTATGGTGTGACAGGCATACCGGCTTACTTGATTATCAGCCATGACGGAAAGCTTCAGCGTCGTTATGTGGGCTTTCCCGGCGTTGATGAACTTGAAAAGGAACTGCTTCGTGCCGTTGGGGAATAAACGGTGCGGAATGTATAGTTTTTGTCAGCCAGCGCCCGGTTGATTTTGGTTATGAAGAAAAGAAAAACATGCCGTGGCATTCTCGGTCTTTAGCTTAAAGATACATGTCTTTAGCCTGGAGATATGTATCTTTATCCTAGATATATATATCTTTAGGCTGGAGATAGAGATCCTGTGGAAAAGTTTCTGTTTTCAGGCATAAACTTGGGCGAATTTTTAAGCAGGATTTAAGGAAAAATTTCAATAATACTTTGTAACTTTGCCTCACGATAACTAACAATTAATTCATATTTATTATGGCAACACCAGAATTCAAGTATCAGCCGATGTTCGAAAAAGGTAAGGATACGACTGAATACTATCTGCTTACAAAAGACTATGTGTCTGTAAGTGAGTTTGAAGGAAAACCTATCTTAAAGATTGAAAAAGAGGGTCTTACGGCTATGGCTAACGCCGCTTTTCATGATGTTTCTTTTATGTTGCGCCGTTCGCATAACGAACAGGTGGCCAAGATTCTGCATGATCCGGAAGCGAGCGAGAACGACAAGTATGTTGCTCTGACTTTCTTGCGCAATGCGGAAGTGGCTGCAAAAGGTGTTTTGCCTTTCTGTCAGGATACGGGGACTGCCATCATTCACGGTGAAAAGGGACAGCAGGTATGGACAGGCTATTGTGATGAAGAGGCTTTGTCGCTTGGAGTCTACAAGACATACACCGAGAACAACCTGCGCTATTCTCAGAATGCGCCGCTGACAATGTATGATGAAGTGAACACTCGCTGCAACCTTCCTGCACAGATTGATCTGGAAGCTACCGAAGGAATGGAATACGAATTCCTGTGCGTAACGAAAGGTGGCGGTTCTGCCAACAAGACGTATTTGTATCAGGAAACAAAAGCCATCTTGAATCCGGAAACTTTGGTTCCGTTCCTGGTTGAGAAAATGAAAACGCTGGGTACGGCAGCTTGTCCTCCTTATCATATTGCGTTTGTTATCGGAGGCACTTCGGCCGAGAAAAACTTGCTGACGGTGAAACTGGCTTCTACTCACTTCTATGATAATCTGCCTACTACAGGCAATGAGTATGGCCGTGCCTTCCGTGATGTCGAACTTGAAAAGAAAGTGCTGGAAGCAGCTCACAATATCGGTTTGGGCGCTCAGTTCGGAGGCAAATACTATGCGCATGATGTACGCATTATCCGTCTGCCTCGTCACGGTGCTTCTTGTCCGGTGGGACTGGGCGTATCTTGCTCTGCTGACCGCAACATCAAGTGCAAGATCAATAAGGACGGTATCTGGATTGAGAAGCTGGACTCAAATCCGGGCGAGCTGATTCCGGAAGAATTGCGTCAGGCGGGCGAAGGCAACGCTGTGCGGATTGACCTGAACCGTCCGATGAATGAAATACTTGCCGAACTCGACAAGTATCCGGTGGCTACTCGTCTGTCATTGAACGGTACGATTATCGTAGGGCGTGATATCGCTCATGCTAAATTGAAAGAACGTCTGGACAGGGGCGAGGAGCTTCCGCAGTATATCAAAGACCATCCGATCTATTATGCCGGACCTGCCAAAACTCCGAAAGGAATGGCATGCGGTTCGATGGGACCGACTACAGCGGGCCGTATGGATCCCTATGTCGACTTGTTCCAGAGCCATGGGGGCAGTATGATCATGCTGGCAAAAGGCAATCGCAGTCAGGCAGTGACAGATGCCTGCAAGAAACACGGAGGTTTCTATCTCGGCTCTATCGGAGGTCCTGCTGCAATTCTGGCTCAGAACAACATCAAGAGCATAGAGTGTGTAGAATATCCTGAACTTGGAATGGAAGCTATCTGGAAGATTGAAGTGGAAGACTTCCCGGCATTCATTCTGGTGGACAACAAGGGCAATGACTTCTTTAAGCAGATCAAGCCTCGTTGTGCGGGCAACTGCAAGTGATATTGTAGTAATATATAAATGTATAGGCGGGCGAAATGCCCGCCATTTTTTATTTAGTCCTATGGATGTTCTTCGTTTTTGCAGGAATTGGACATTGCCCATCGCGATGGGAATGGGTGTGCTGATTTATTTTGTTTATGTGAATATTCCTTGGCTGGCTCCTGCCAAACCTTATGTGTTGAGGGCTGTTGATATCGTACAGCCGATGCTGATATTCTGTATGCTTCTGCTGTCGTTCTGTAAGATAAGCTTTCAGGATCTGCATCCTTGCAAGTGGCATGTCTGGCTGCTGCTGATACAAGGCGGATGTTTCTTGCTTCTCGGGCTGCTGCTTGTCTGTTTCCCGGGTTTCTCAGGGCGGGTGCTGGTGGAGGGTGCCATGCTTTGTCTGATTTGCCCCACGGCTACTGCCAGTGCGGTCATTACGTTTAAATTGGGAGGAAGTGCGGCACGGGTTACCACTTATACGATCCTTGTCAATTTTTTGGCGGCCTTGCTGATACCGTTGGTCGTGCCGTTGCTGAGTCCGAACGCGGGCGAATCGTTCGGCGTATCTTTTACAAGAATTATGGGAAAAGTGTTTCCTATGTTGCTTTGCCCGTTTGTCTTGGCCGTATTGTTGCGTTTCCTTTGTCCGAAACTCCATGCCAGGCTGGCCGGCATGCAGAATGTGTCGTTTTACATGTGGGCGGTTGCTTTGATGCTGGCAATTGCGCTGACGGTGAAGAGCATCGTGCATAGTGAGGTTGCTGTATGGTATCAGATAGGCCTTGCCGTTGTTTCTTTTCTATGCTGCATTGCGCAATTTTATTTTGGCAAGCGGATTGGAAACTGTTATGGCGATTCGATCAGTGCCGGTCAGGCGTTGGGGCAGAAGAATACTGTTTTTGCCATTTGGCTCGGATATACTTTTTTTACTCCCGTAACATCAATCGCTGCCGGATTTTATAGTGTATGGCACAATATTGTTAATTCTTATCAATTGTATAGGCTACGGAAACGGACTGAAAGGTAATGAAAGGCAAAAAACGAATTGCATTTACGTGATATTGCTTGAAAAGTTGTAACTTTGCGAGCACTTTGTAAAGTTGAAGAGTATTTTTTATGATTTCGATAGAAAGACTGAAAGTTGAATTTGGGGCAACACCTTTGTTTGAAGACGTTTCTTTCGTGATAAACAAGAAAGACCGCATAGCATTGGTGGGAAAGAACGGAGCGGGAAAATCGACTATGCTGAAGATTCTTGCCGGTCTTCAGAATCCTACTGACGGAACCGTTGCAGTACAGCGTGGCGTAACGGTAGGATACTTGCCTCAGGTGATGGTGTTGAGCGATACGCATACGGTGATGGAAGAGGCGGAAACGGCTTTCAGTCATATTTTTGAGATGCAGCAGAGTCTGGAGCGGATGAACAGGGAACTGGCGGAGCGTACGGATTATGATTCGGAAAGCTACCATCAGCTGATTGATCGTTTCACGCACGAAAACGAGCGCTTTCTTATGCTGGGCGGAACGAACTACAAGGGAAGCATTGAACGTACATTGATGGGGCTTGGTTTCGTGCGCAGTGATTTCGACCGTCCCACTTCGGAGTTTAGCGGCGGCTGGCGCATGCGTATCGAACTTGCAAAGATTCTGTTGAGGCGTCCCGATGTGCTGTTGCTTGACGAGCCGACCAACCATCTGGATATCGAAAGCATCCAGTGGTTGGAGAACTTTCTGAAAACGAGTACGGGAGCTGTCGTGCTTGTCAGCCATGACCGGGCATTTATCAATAATGTGACTAACCGCACCATTGAGATCTCATGCGGGCGCATTTATGATTACAAGGTTCCTTATGACGAGTATGTTGTATTGCGCAAGGAGCGTCGCGAACAACAGTTGCGCGCCTACGAAAACCAGCAGAAAGAAATAAAGGAAACCGAAGATTTTATCGAGCGTTTCCGTTACAAGGCTACCAAAGCCGTGCAGGTGCAGAGCCGTATCAAGCAGTTGGAAAAGATCGTGCCTGTAGAAATAGACGAGGAGGACAATTCGGCTTTGCATCTGAAGTTTCCGCCCGCTGTCCGGTCTGGCGACTATCCCGTGATCTGTGAGGATGTAAAGAAGGCGTATGGAAATCACGTTGTTTTTCATGACGTGAATCTTACAATTCACAGGGGTGACAAGGTTGCGTTTGTCGGCAAGAACGGAGAAGGTAAGTCTACTTTGGTCAAGTGTATCATGGGAGAGATTCCTTACGAAGGAAACCTGAAGATCGGATATAATGTGCAGATCGGCTATTTTGCACAAAACCAGGCACAGTTGCTTGACGAGAATCTGACGGTATTCGATACGATAGACCGTGTGGCGAAAGGCGATGTCCGTTTGAAGATCCGTGATATACTGGGTGCCTTTATGTTTGGCGGTGAAGCCTCGGACAAGAAGGTGAAAGTGCTTTCCGGTGGAGAGCGGAGCCGCCTGGCCATGATTCGTCTGCTGCTGGAGCCTGTCAATCTGTTGATTCTCGACGAGCCTACCAACCATTTGGATATGCGGTCAAAAGACGTTCTGAAAGAAGCGATCAAGGAGTTTGACGGAACGGTAATTGTTGTTTCTCACGACCGTGATTTCTTGGACGGTCTGGTTTCTAAAGTTTATGAGTTTGGCGGAGGTGAGGTTCGTGAACATCTGGGAGGCATCTATGACTTCCTTCAGAAAAAGAAGATAGAAAACCTTGACGAGCTGCAGCTTTCCAAATCGCCTGCGGCTGTAGAGGAGAAAAAGGAAATTCTTCCAACCGAAAGCAAACTTTCGTATGAAGAGCGGAAAGAGCAGAACAAAAAGGTGCGCAAACTGGAGAAACTGGTTGCGGATTGTGAAAAACGTATTGAGAAGCTTGAAGCGCAGGTCGCAGAACTGGAAACGAGAATGTCTACTCCCGAAGGGGCTTCTGATGTAAAGCTTTATGAAGAGCATCAACGGATCAAAAAGCAGATAGCTGAGGCTGAAGAAGAATGGGAGAACGCTTCGCTGGAACTGGAGGGTATGGAAAGGAATTGATTATTTAAAATAAACAGATTATGAACAAGAAAAATTATTTGACCGTGGCTGCAATGACTTTGGCTGTATTGTCAAGTTGCGGCGGACAAAAAGAAGTGAAAAATACTTCGGGCATTGACTTGGCAAATATGGACACTACAGTGTCGGCAGGTCAGGACTTTTTCCGCTATGCATGTGGCGGATGGAACGAAGCGCATCCGCTGACTGCCGAATATTCCCGTTACGGCACATTTGACCAGCTGGCAGAAAACAACCAGAAGCAGTTGCGAGAACTGATCGAAGGGTTGGCTGCACAGCAGAATGAGCAGGGTACAACAGCACAGAAAGTCGGCGATCTCTACAATATGGCGATGGACAGTGTCGCTTTGAATGAGCAGGGATACACGCCAATCAAGCCGATGCTTGATAAGATTGCTGCCCTGACCGACAAAAAGCAGATTATTCCGATGGCTGTCGAGATGCGCCGCAACCAAGGTATAGGTACGTATTTCAGTTTCTATGTATATGCAGACCCGAAGAACAGTGCGCTGAATATATTCCAGATGGGACAAGGTGGCATCAACTTGGGCGAAAAAGAATATTATCTGGATACAGACAGCATCACTGAAAACATCCGTAATGAATATAAGAAATACATCGGCAAATTGTTTACGCTGGCCGGTTTCTCTGAGGCAGAAGCGCAGCAGAAGGTGGCTGATGTAATGGAAATAGAAACAAGTATTGCAAAGAAGTCCCGCAGTGCAACCGAATTGAGGGATCCGGAAGCTAACTACCATAAGATGTCTTATGCTGATCTGAAGAAGCAGATTCCTGGCATTGACTGGAACGCTTTCATGATCGGACTGGGTATTCAGCCTCCGACAGAATTGAATGTGGAGCAGGTTGAACCGATTCAGGAAGTTGCACGTCTGATAAATGCTTTGCCGGTTTCAAAGCATGTTTCTTATCTGGAATATAATCTGCTTGATGCAGCGGCTTCTTGCTTGAGCGATGATTTCGTGGCTGCCCGCTTTGATTTCTACGGAAAAGTGCTGTCTGGCCGTCAGGTGAACCAGCCTCGCTGGAAACGTGCGGTAAATTCGGTAAACGGCATGTTGGGCGAGCTGGTCGGACAAATGTACGTAGAGAAATATTTCCCGGCAGCTGCAAAGGAGCGTATGGTGAAGCTTGTCAATAACTTGCAGGTAGCTTTGGGCGAACGTATCGATGCGCAGGAGTGGATGAGTGACAGTACGAAAGTCAAGGCACATGAAAAACTGGCTGCTTTCCATGTAAAGGTGGGCTATCCGGACAAGTGGAAGGACTATTCAAAACTGGAAGTCAAGAAAGATTCTTATTGGGCGAATGTTTGCCGTGCTTCTGAATGGGGATTCAATGATATGATCAGCCGTTTGGGCAAGCCGGTGGACAGAGAAGAGTGGCTGATGACTCCGCAGACCGTAAATGCTTATTACAACCCGTCTACAAACGAGATCTGTTTCCCCGCAGCTATTCTTCAGCCTCCTTTCTTCAATATGGATGCTGACGATGCAGCCAACTACGGTGCCATCGGTGTGGTTATCGGCCATGAAATGACTCACGGATTCGATGATCAGGGCCGCCAGTTCGATAAGGACGGAAATTTGAAAGACTGGTGGGCCGAAGGTGACGCGGAACGTTTCAAGGAACGTGCCCAGGTTATGGTTGATTTCTTTAACAACATCGAAGTGCTTCCGGGACTGCATGGCAATGGCCAGCTGACATTGGGTGAGAACCTTGCAGATCATGGAGGTCTGAATGTGGCTTATCTGGCATTCCAGAATGCAACGAAGGATGCTCCTTTGGAAGTGAAGGAAGGATTCACTCCGCAGCAGCGTTTCTTTATCGCTTACGCCACTTTGTGGGCCGGGAACATCCGTGACGAGCAGATCCGCGTGTATACCAAGTCTGATCCTCACTCTTTGGGCAAATGGCGCGTGAACGGTGCGCTTCCTCACATCCAGGCATGGTATGATGCGTTCGGCATTACTGCAGACGATTCTTTGTATGTTGCTCCGGAAAAGCGCGTGAACATCTGGTAATGCAGAAAATTTCAATATTCCCAACAGGTATCCCGGTGCCGGCAGATGGCATCGGGATATTTTTTTAATGGATGTCCGTGTCCTGCTTCTGGTATAACTGAAGGAGCGGGCGTGTTTTTGTGCGAGCCATAGGGAATGTCCGGCTTTTTTATGTCTGGCTTTTCGTATATTGTGAAAGAAAAGTTTGTCATGTTGCTTTTAATTGGTTACATTTGTCAGCAAATTGAAATGATTTAATATTATGAATTGGCTACAAGATTTATTGACAAACCCCAATTCCATCGCCCATATAGTGGCGCTTTATGCATTTGTCATCACTTTAGGGGTGTTGTTGGGGAAAATTAAGTTCTTCGGCATATCGCTTGGAGTAACTTTTGTTTTGTTTGCTGGAATCCTGGCCGGACACTTTGGCTTTACCGGTAATCCGTCCATTCTTTCATTCCTGCAAGATTTTGGACTTATTCTGTTTGTCTACTGTATCGGTCTTCAGGTAGGTCCGTCTTTTTTCTCATCATTCAAGAAAGGAGGTATAACGCTGAACCTTCTGGCTGTCGGTGTGGTGGCGCTGAATATTGCCGTAGCTTTAGTCTGCTATTATGCATTGCAGGGCCGCATTGAGATTCCGATGCTGGTGGGTATCCTTTGCGGTGCGGTGACCAATACTCCGGGACTTGGTGCTGCGAACGAAGCGTTGCAGCAGCTGCATTACAACGGTCCGGAAATCGCTATGGGATATGCATGTGCCTATCCGTTGGGCGTAATGGGCATTATTCTCTCTACGATTGTTATCCGTTACCTTTGCCGGGTGGATTTGGCTGAGGAAATGAAAGAGATACAGCAGCAGGAAGAAGCGAATCCGCATCTGAAACCGTTCTCTCTTTCTCTGGAAGTCCATAACGAGGCTTTGAACGGGAAAACCTTGTCGCAGGTGCAGAACTTCCTTGCGCGTGACTTCGTTTGTTCGCGCATTATCCAGAATGAACATATGCATACGCCCAATTCTAAGACGGAACTTCATTTGGGCGACCGGATGTATATTATCTGTGCGGAAGATGATGCTGAAGCGATTGTGGCCTTCATTGGTCCGAGAGTGGAGCAGGAGTGGGGAATCACCGACCAGCACGACAAGACAATGGTGTCGCGTCGTATCCTGGTTACTCAGCCCAGCATTAACGGAAAGACGTTAGGTGAGATTCATTTCAGCAGTATGTACGGTGTAAATGTGACGCGGGTGAACCGTTCGGGTATGGATTTGTTCGCTTCGCGCCAACTGCGCTTGCAGGTCGGTGACCGTGTGATGGTTGTCGGTCCGCGGGACGCTATCGAACGCGTAGCCAATCTGCTGGGTAATCAGTTGAAGCGTCTTGACCATCCGAACATCGTGACTATCTTCGCAGGTATTCTCTGCGGTATCATATTCGGCAGTCTGCCTATTGCCATTCCGGGTATGCCTACTCCGGTGAAGTTGGGTCTTGCCGGTGGTCCGCTTATCATTTCTATCCTGATAGGACGTTTCGGCTATAAAGTGAAGCTGGTCACTTATACTACCATGAGTGCAAACCTGATGCTTCGTGAGGTCGGCCTGGTTCTTTTTCTTGCAAGTGTCGGAATCAAGGCGGGAGAGAATTTTGTGCAGACAGTCATTGAGGGCGACGGGTTGCTTTATGTGGGGGTCGGATTCCTGATAACCTTCCTGCCTCTGATTATCATTGGTGCGGTGGCACGTTGGCATCATAAAGTCAATTATTTTACGCTGATGGGACTTATTGCCGGAAGCAACACAGACCCCCCTGCATTGGCTTATGCCAACCAGACCTCTGGAAATGACGCTCCGGCGGTAGGTTATTCAACGGTTTATCCATTGGCTATGTTTTTGCGTATTTTGACAGCTCAGTTGCTGATATTGCTTTTGGCTGTTTAGAAAAGGAAAGGTGGAGTTATGAAAATGCTTGATTTGGTAAAGTCCAGACATTCGGTGCGAAAATATCTGCCTAATCCGGTAGAGCAGTCCAAACTTGATTACATCATGGAATGTGTCCGGATGGCTCCTTCGGCGGTCAATTTTCAGCCGTGGCGGTTTGCTGTCGTTACGGAGGGCACTGCATTGGAAGCTCTTAAAAGGGCTTACCCGCGGGACTGGATTGCTTCGGTTCCTTGCATTGTCGTTGCATGTGTCAATCACAACGAATCGTGGCATCGTCCGTCTGACGGGAAGGATCATGGCGACATTGATGTGGCCATTGCGGTAGAACATCTTTGCCTTGCAGCCACCGAAGTTGGTCTGGGAACCTGTTGGGTCTGCAATTTCGATGTCCGGTTATGCGCTGAGGCATTGAGCCTTCCGGCCGGAATTGAGCCTGCTGTTCTGATTCCGCTTGGCTATGCTGCCGATTCGGTTATTCCCGAAAAGAAGCGGAAACCGATGGAAGGCATACTTTTGAAATAGAATTGCTGTTGCCGGACTGAGTCGTATCCGACATAAATACAAAGGAAACGGGATTTCGTATGCTCGCAAATTCAGCGTATGAAATCCCGTTTCCTTTATGCCCTGTCTGTTGTTTCAGAGCCTGTTGCTTGAAAGGAATTTCTTTATGGCATCGGTGAAGTCTTTTCCGTAATGTGTTTTTTTGAATTCTCCGATTCCGCTTATTTCTCCGAACTCGTCGAGTGTGACAGGCTTTTGGATGCAGATTTGTTTTAGCGTCTTGTCTGACAGTACAATATAGGGCGGTATAGCTTGTTGGTCGGCAAGTTTTTTACGCAGTTGGCGGAGTTCTTCGAACAGTGCGTCATCTGTCGATGCCGGACGGTCGAAAAGAGTAGCGACAGGTTTTGCGGATGCCGTATGTTTCTTCTTCTCTGCTGTTTTGGAAACTCTTTCTTCTCTTTTGATAACCACCAGCTGTGCCCGTTCGCGGCCGAACAGGACCTTGCGTCCCGCATCGGTTATTTTCAGGTGATTGTTTTCATTATATGCTACCTCATAGAAGCCCAGATTCAACATTTGCAGAAGAAAATCCTGCCAGTCGCGTGCCGGGACATCCCTTCCTGCGCCGAACGTTTTCAGGTTATGATACCCTTTTGCCGTGATTTCTTGAGTAGGCGAACCTTTCAGAATGTCTATCAGCGTGTGCATGCCTACTTTCTGGTCGGTTCTCATGATTGCGCTGAGAGCCTTCTGTACGATGACAGTGCCGTCAAACCGTTCCGGCGGGTTTTTGCAGACGTCACAGTTTCCGCAGTCATGGTCCATGTTTTCTCCGAAATAGTTCAGCAGAATCCGTCGGCGGCAGATGTCCGTTTCAGCGTATTGCCTCATGCGTTCCAGCTTTTCCCTGTTTATTTCCTGTTGTCCGCTGTCTTCTGCAAATTTAGACAGCATGACGATGTCGCCGAACGAATAGAACAGCAAGGTTTCGCTCGGGAGCCCGTCGCGCCCTGCCCGTCCGATTTCCTGATAGAAGCTTTCGATGCTTTTGGGCAGGTTGTAGTGGATAATCCAGCGCACGTTTGATTTGTCGATTCCCATACCGAAAGCCACGGTGGCGCATACGATTTGCACACGGTCGTTGATGAAGTCGTCTTGTGCTGCTTCGCGTTGGGCGTTGCTCAGTCCGGCATGATAGACAGCGACGCTGAAACCTTCTTTCCTCAGCAGTTCGGCAACCTTCTCCGTTCCGTTCCTGCTCATGCAGTAGATGATTCCGCTGTCGTTCTTGTGCCGCAGGATGAAGTTTGTGATGGTGCGTATCTTTTCTTTCTGCTGGTATCCGCGTTTGACTTCCAGGCTGAGGTTGGGGCGGTCGAATGACGAAATGAAGATTTTCGGGGTGTGCATGTCGAGTTGCCGCACGATGTCTTCGCGTGTAATCTTGTCGGCGGTTGCTGTCAGCGCCACGACCGGAACATTCGGGAAGCTCTCCCGCAGGAGTTTCAGCTGCGTATATTCCGGACGGAAGTCATGGCCCCATTGCGAGATGCAGTGCGCTTCGTCAATGGCAAAAAGAGATATTTTGATGTCGCGCAGGAGAAAGTTGATTTCTGACAGGATGCGTTCGGGCGATATGTAGAGCAGCTTCACTTTCCCTTGCAGGCACTTTTGTTTCAGACGCGCATTGGTCGTTTCATCGTTCATGCTGTTAAGCGCGTAGGCCGGAATGCCGTTTGCCTGAAGAGCCTCCACCTGATCTTTCATGAGTGAGATAAGCGGGGAGATGACGATGGCTGTTCCGTCCATCATGAGAGCCGGGAGCTGGAAGCAGATGGATTTTCCTCCTCCGGTAGGCATAAGGACAAGCGTGTCTTTTTTCTGCATGATGTTTGTTATGATATCTTCCTGCAATGGCCGGAACTGTGTGTAGCCGAAATAGGCTTTCAGGGTATTTAGCATCAATTCTTTTGTCATCTTGTTCGTGATTTGCTGCAAAGGTAATGATTCTTTTATAAAGAGAAGCAACGCTTGGTTCCACTTGTTGTGCAAATGCTGTGCGTTCTATAGATGCGGGAAAAGAGCATTTTGCATTGGAGTAATCTGTATCTCCAGGTTAGAGATATAAATCTCCAGGCTGAAGACGCATATCTCCAGGCTGGAGATACATGTCTTTAGCCTGAAGACAAACTTTCCGGCGAGAGGATTCGGACTTGCTTATTCTTTCGCCAACTTTTGTCGCGGGCAATGGCGGCCCTTTCTTCGGGCAGAAATAAATAGGTCAAAAGTTGCAGAATAAAAAAACTTCTGCCATTTTTGTAATTCTATTTTTTACGAATGGTTTTTAATAAGGCAGATGAAATGGTGGAGCAGGAAAAGCTTAATGCGGATGATGGAGGCGGAACCGGGAAGCGGTTGCCTTATAATTTGAGAAAGCAGAAGGATAAAAAGCCGTCTTATCGGACTGTGATGCGCGTCAGACTGGCTGACGAACTGTATAGAAAAATTGTTGATATAGTGGAAGGCCAGAAAAAATATCGGGACCCGTATTACACAGCCAAGGATTTAGCCAGAGATCTGCATACAAATTCACGTTATCTGTCGGCTGTCATCAATTCTCGTTTCGGCAAGAATTATTCCTGCCTGCTGAATGACTATCGGATTAAGGAAGCCCTCCGTCTGCTTCAGGACAGGAGGCATGCGGAAAGGAGCATCGAGGAAATCGGAGCGATGGCAGGTTTTACAAACCGTCAGTCATTTTATGCTGCTTTTTACAGAAATCTGGGTGAAACGCCCAATAATTACAGGAAAAGAAATGAAGGAAAAGGATAATGGTTTTGTTTATACGGTAGAGCAGTTCGCTGATTTGCAGCTGCTTCGGTATCGTGTGCCCGGATTCGACGAATTGTCGCTCAGGCAAAAGACATTGGTTTATTATTTGTCGCAGGCTGCGCTTGAAGGAAGAGATATTCTGTTTGACCAGAACGGGAAATATAATCTGCAGATCCGCCGCCTGCTGGAGGCGGTCTATACGGATTATGAGGGAGAGCGGACGACAGATGAGTTCCGTGCCTTTGAAGTTTATCTTAAACGGGTGTGGTTTTCAAACGGAATATATCACCATTATGCTTGTGATAAATTTGTTCCGGACTTTTCTGAAGGCTATTTCAGACAACTGGTTGATTCGCTGGATGAATCGCGGCTGCCTTTAGAGGAAGGAGAGACCAAAGAAGCCATGTGCGGAAAACTGTTTCCGGTTATGTTCGATCCTTCCGTAATGCCTAAGCGGGTTAATCAGGCAGACGGAGAAGATCTGGTACAGACTTCTGCCGCCAACTATTATGAAGGGGTTACCCAGCAGGAGGCGGAAGCGTTTTATGCGGCGCAGAAAGAACCGGGAAACGATAAGCCCGTGATGTTCGGAATGAACAGCCGGCTTGTCAAAGAGAACGGGCGGCTGAAAGAAGAGGTTTGGAAGGCGGGCGGAATGTACGGTTCTGCCATCGAAAAGATAACAGGCTGGCTGGAGAAAGCGGAAACGGTTGCGGAGAATGATTCGCAGCGCAAGGTGATCCGCCTGCTGATTGAATTCTATCAGACCGGCGACCTGCATACTTTTGACGAATATTCGATCGAATGGCTGAAGGATACGGAGTCGCATGTAGACTTTGTGAACGGTTTTATTGAGAGTTACGGGGATCCTTTGGGCATGAAAGCCAGTTGGGAGTCGATCGTGAATTTCAAGGATCTGGAAGCTACCCGCCGTACGGAAACAATCAGCAGCAATGCCCAGTGGTTTGAAGACCATTCGCCGGCAGACGTGCGTTTTAGAAAAGAAAAGGTTACCGGAGTATCTGCCAAGGTCATTACAGCGGCCATCTTGGGCGGAGATCTGTATCCGAGCACAGCGATCGGAATCAATCTGCCGAATTCCAATTGGATCCGCAGCGTTCATGGTTCGAAGTCTGTAACTATCGGCAACTTGATTGACGCTTATAACAAGGCGGCCCGAGGCAACGGTTTCCGTGAAGAATTTGTATATGGCGAGGATGAGAAGGCACTTCTTGACAAATATGCCGATCTGACCGACAACCTTCATACCGATCTGCATGAATGTCTGGGGCATGGTTCGGGCAAGCTTCTTCCGGGTGTCGATCCGGATGCCCTGAAAGCTTATGGCTCTACTGTTGAAGAAGCCCGTGCCGATCTGTTCGGGTTGTATTTCTTGCCTGATGCCAAGCTGGTGGAGCTGAAGCTCACGCCGGACACGGAAGCATATAAGGCTGAATACTATTCGTATATGATGAATGGCCTGATGACCCAGCTGGTGCGGATAGAGCCTGGATGCAATGTGGAAGAAGCGCATATGCGCAACCGGCAGTTGATAGCCCGGTGGGCGCTGGAGCATGGAGCTTCCGCCCGTGTAGTGGAGCTGGTGAAGCGGGACGGAAAGACGTATGTGAAGATAAATGACTATCCGGCTCTCAGGGATTTGTTTGGACGGCTGCTTGCTGAAATACAGCGAATCAAGAGTGAGGGAGATTTTGAGGCGGCCCGAGTGCTTGTTGAAAAATATGGAGTCAGAGTCGACAAGGAGCTTCATGAAGAAGTGCTCGCACGCTACAGGAGATTGCACCTGGCACCATACAAAGGCTTTGTCAACCCTGTATACAAGGCGACAACAGACAGTGAGAATAAGATAGTGGATGTGTCCGTAGACTATACGGAAGGATATGCCGAACAGATGCTTCGTTACAGCAGGGAATACAGCAATCTGTGATTGCTTTTGCTTGCTGTTGCCGGAGTGCCGTTGGTTTAACTCTATGATGATATGAATGATATACATGAAACGATAAAAGATATAAAGTCGAAGTTCCGTCTGTTCATGAACGGTACGGTTTCGCAGAGCTTGCGCGACAAGGGAATGAAGTACAAGGTGATATTCGGCATTGAATATCCCCGGCTGAAAGAAATCGCTTCCGCTTATAAGCCGGACCATGCACTTGCCCAGGCTTTGTGGAAGGAAGATATACGCGAGTGCAAGATCATGGCAGGCATGTTGCAGCCGGCCGAAACTTTTTATCCGGAGATTGCTGAAATGTGGATGGATGACATGTCCTGTCCGGAACTGGCTGAATATGCTGTGATGACGCTGTTCCAGCGTCTGCCTTATGCTTCGGAAGTCGTGTTCAGGTGGATTGCGGACGACCGTGAGTATTTCCGTTTGTGCGGCTTCCTGCTGATGACCCGCCTGCTGGCTAACAACCTCAAGCTTGACGAACGTGCCGAGGCGGAGTTTACCGACCAGGCTTTCGCAGCCGTTGAGGGGGATTCTGCATGGATCAAAAGAGCCGCTTCTGCTTCGTTATGCAAGCTGGCTCTGCAAAGCCGTATGCAGGCAAAGAAAATGATGAAGCTGTTGGGACCCCTTCAGAAATCGGAGAAGCCGGAAATGGCTGCTGCTGCCCGGGAAATAAAAAATGAGATAGAATATAGTCTATAATCTTTCTATATTACGCAAAAAAGGTTAACTTTGAACGCTGAACAGTTGAATGATGGAAGAGGATATAAAAGATAAGGTAAAGCAGATACTGACTGATTATTTGCAGAAGAACGGACATCGCAAGACTCCTGAACGTTATGCGATACTTGATACGATTTATTCGATCAAAGGGCATTTCGATATAGACAGTCTGTATATTTACATGGCTGATAAGGAAAAATTCCGTGTCAGCCGTGCAACGCTCTACAACACGATCATTCTGCTGATTGATGCTGGACTGGTGATAAAGCACCAGTTTGGAAACACTTCCCAATACGAACGTTCGTATAACAATGAAACCCATCATCATATGATTTGCACTTGCTGTGGAAAAGTGTCAGAATTTGAAGATGAGAACCTGAAGCAGGCCATAGCTGAAACGAAGCTGAAAGGATTTCATGCGTCGCATTATTCGCTGTATATCTATGGACTCTGCAGCAAGTGCATGGGAATGAAGCGCAAGAAAAATAATATAACGAAAAATACATAAAACAGAGAATCATGAAAGTAGATGTTTTGTTAGGTTTGCAGTGGGGAGATGAAGGTAAGGGTAAGGTCGTTGACGTGCTGACCCCCCGCTATGACGTGGTTGCCCGTTTCCAGGGCGGACCGAATGCAGGTCATACGCTCGAGTTTGAAGGGCAGAAGTATGTGCTCCGTTCCATTCCTTCGGGAATCTTTCAAGGCGATAAGATAAATATCATCGGGAATGGCGTTGTACTTGATCCGGCTTTGTTTAAAGCTGAGGCTGAAGCGCTTGAGGCAAGCGGACATCCGTTGAAGGAACGTCTGCACATATCAAAGAAGGCGCATCTGATTTTGCCTACGCACCGCATCCTGGATGCTGCTTATGAAGCGGCTAAAGGTGACGCAAAAGTCGGAACGACGGGCAAGGGTATCGGACCGACATATACGGACAAGGTGAGCCGCAACGGGCTGCGTGTGGGAGATATTCTTCATAATTTTGCTGAAAAATATGCGGAAGCCAAGGCGCGTCATGAAAAGATTCTGAAGAGCCTGAACTATGAATATGACATTACGGAACTTGAAAAGCAATGGATGGAAGGCATTGACTATTTGCGCGGATTCCATCTGGTTGACAGTGAACATGAAGTGAACGGACTGTTGAAGGCTGGAAAGAGCATCCTTTGTGAAGGCGCTCAGGGTACAATGCTGGATGTTGACTTCGGTTCGTATCCGTTCGTTACTTCTTCGAATACAATTTGTGCCGGAGCCTGTACGGGACTGGGGCTCGGACCGAACAGAATCGGTGAGGTTTATGGTATCATGAAGGCTTATTGCACTCGTGTCGGATCCGGACCGTTTCCTACGGAGTTGTTTGACGAAACAGGAAAGACTATTCGTGACCTGGGACATGAATACGGTGCGGTAACCGGCCGTGAACGGCGTTGCGGATGGATTGACCTGGTGGCTTTGCGCTATGCGATAATGATTAACGGCGTGACCAAGCTGATTTTGATGAAGAGTGATGTTCTTGATGGCTTTGATACTGTCAAGGCATGTGTAGCCTATCGGGTAAACGGCGAGGAAATCGACTATTTCCCTTATGATATCAGCGAAGGAGTGGAGCCGGTTTATGCGGAATTCCCCGGTTGGAAGACGGATATGACAAAGATGACCAGTGAAGATGAGTTCCCCGAAGAATTCAATGCTTATATCACATTCCTTGAAGAACAGTTGGAAACTCCAATTAAAATAGTTTCTGTCGGACCGGACAGAGAGCAGACTATCGAACGTTATATAGACTGATGGTTTTCGAATCAGGAGTAAGAGGTGGCAGAATAGAACGCATCGCCTTTTGCTCCTGATTTGTAATGTGATAACTGGAAATAAACAGAGCGTTTATTCAATGGCAGGATTGCATGTCCGACATCTCGGGAGAGGATACTTGTTCCTTATATTTAATAGACTCATGGTGCTTTTGTGTAAGCGCTGGTATGTTTGTTATAAGTACTGTTGTGCTGAAAGAATAATCGTGTAAATTCATCTTTTTCTTTATTCTCTTTTTTTGAAATATAACTTGATAACCTTCGTATCGTTTATCCGTTACGCTGAAGTTGCCGGCTCGTTGAGGTTGCTTGTGCTGTCGGTTTCTTTTATCCAGATTGTGCGTGACGTTTTTTAAGTTGCTTCTGTAAGTGTTTTTTGTTTCCTGAATGTTATATAATATAATGCAGGAGAAAACACATGTCTATCTTGCATAACTAGTACAATAGGCTGAATGGGAAAATGGAAAATGAGTTTGAAGAAAAATACAGAACTTTATTCCGACGCTATTATGCCGGACTGTCATTCTATGCTGCGCGTCTTGTTGGGGAAGACGATGCGGAAGATATAGTACAGGACGTGTTTTTGGAAATATGGAAGCGTAAGGATACCGTTGAACTCGGCGGTCAGATTCAGTCTTTTCTTTACCGTTCTGTTTATACTCGTGCCATTAATGTGCTCAATCATAAGGCTGTCGTAGAGAATTATACGGCTGAAGAAGCTGAACTGATGAAAAAAAAGCTCGAATATTATCAGCCGGATCAGTCTGAAGTGATCAGGCGTATCGAAAATCGTGAGCTTCGTCAGGAAATTTTTCAGGCAATCAACGGTTTGCCTGAAAAATGCAGGGAGGTGTTCAAGTTGAGTTATCTTTATGATATGAAGAATAAGGATATTGCGGATACGCTGAGTATTTCCTTGCGCACGGTAGAAGCACATATGTATAAGGCACTTAAAATCTTGCGCGAACGCCTTTCGCATCTGCACGGATATTTACTTCTCCTCGTTTTCTTTTCGAATATTTTTAGCCGGTAAGATTTCGGTGTCTGTAAGGTTCTGATGTCTGCATTTTTAAACGATAGGGTCTAAGACAAATAAGGGAATTTCCCAAAAAAGTTCATCTCAGAAGTAAGTGTTTTTCCCGTCCTCTATGTTATAATAGTGTTATCCTAAACGGAATAACTCGTAAAAATAATAAATTAAACGTAATGTGTAACCTTAAAAAGTTCAGTATGAGAAGCAAAAACTCGTGCAATCGCTCGTTGATTCGAGCAATGGTGGTTGCGGCTATGCTCACTGTTCCGACGCAGTTCGTATCGGCACAACTGAATCTTGCTTTGTCGAACTCTACGGTGGGGACGATGATCAAGCAAATTCAATCTCAATCAAAGTATCGTTTTTTTTACGATGATGAAGTGGAGTCGGTTCCTGTTGAGGCTGTGAATGTGAAGGATGCGTCCATCAATGAAGTGCTGGAGAAAGCTCTGGCCGGAAAAGACATTTCATATCGTATAGATGAAAATGTCGTTTATTTGTCAAAGCGGGAAAGTGAATCTTCATCTGTCAAGCAAGAAGGGAAAAAGACCAAACAAGTATCAGGAAGGATTGTGGATGCTAATGGCGAGCCGCTGATCGGTGTGTCGGTGCTGGAGAAAGGAACGACAAACGGAACTATCACCGATTTTGACGGAAACTATACGCTGACTGTTCCTGAGAACGCAACGCTTCAATTTTCCTACATTGGCTATAAATCAACTGAAATGCCCGTATCTGGCCAGGCTTCCATTAATCTGACAATGCGGGAGGATTCTGAGATTCTGGATGAAGTTGTCGTTACTGCATTAGGTATCAAACGTGCGGAGAAGGCGCTTTCTTATAATGTGCAGGAAGTGAAGTCGGACGCAATCACTACGAATAAGGATGTGAATTTTGTCAATGCCTTGAGCGGTAAGGTGGCTGGTGTAAATATCAACGCCTCATCTTCCGGCGTGGGCGGTATCTCAAAAGTTGTGATGCGTGGTACAAAATCAATCATGCAGTCGTCTAACGCACTGTATGTGATTGACGGTGTGCCGATGTTTACCGGACGTTCAAGCGAAGGAGGCGGAACGGAATTCGATTCAAAAGGTAGTTCTGAACCGATTGCGGACATCAACCCGGAAGATATCGAGTCAATGTCTGTGCTGACAGGTGCGGCGGCTGCGGCTCTTTATGGTTCGGATGCAGCCAACGGTGCCATTGTCATCACTACAAAGAAAGGTAAGGAAGGAAAACTGAGCATTACGGTAAGCAGCAATACTGAGTTCTCCACTCCGTTTGTGATGCCTGAATTTCAAAACAGATACGGAACAGGCACCGGAGGCGCGTATTCTATTTCCGGCGACCGCAGTTGGGGAGCTCGTCTGACAGCGGACAGTTATTACGGCTATGATCCGAAAAACGATTATTTTCAAACAGGTATAATCGGTACGGAAAGTGTTTCTCTATCTACCGGTACGGAAAAGAACCAGACATACGCTTCGGCTGCAGCTGTCAATTCAAAAGGTATCGTGCCCAACAATAAGTATAACCGCTATAACTTTACGGTGCGAAATACTACATCGTTCCTTAACGATAAGATGAAACTGGATATCGGCGCCAGCTATGTTTTGCAGAACGACCGGAACATGACAAATCAAGGTGTATACAATAACCCGATTGTGGGTGCTTATATTTTCCCGCGCGGAAACGACTGGGAAGATATCCGAATGTATGAGCGGTATGACCCCGCACGCAAAATTTACACGCAATATTGGCCGGTTGGCGACGCGGGAATGACAATGCAGAATCCGTATTGGATCAATTACCGCAACTTGCGCGAAAACAAGAAGGACCGTTATATGCTGAATGCCGGATTGAGCTATGAGATTCTGGACTGGCTGAGTGTTTCGGGGCGTGTGCGTCTGGATAACTCGACCAACGACTATACAGAGAAATTTTATGCTTCAACCAACGACCAGCTGACCGAGGGTTCCAGCAGAGGACTTTATAGCATCACACGGACGCAGGACAAACAGCTTTATGCCGACTTCCTGGTGAACATCAATAAAACGTTCGGAACAGACTGGTCACTTTCTGCAAATATAGGTGCTTCTATTTCTGATGTTCGTGAGGATGCAGTTCAGGTGCGCGGTCCTATTGCCGACGGTACCGACAAATTCTCCGGAGAGCCTGTCGGATTGACCAACTGGTTCAATATCCAGAACTTGAGCAGTACCAGCACGCGCTTGCAGACCGGTTACCGTGAACAGACACAGTCTATTTTTGCTTCTGCCGAAATCGGCTATAAGAGCACTTACTATCTGACATTGACCGGACGCAATGACTGGCCTTCACAGCTTGCCGGTCCGAAATCAACAAGCAAGTCGTTCTTCTATCCTTCAGTGGGAGCCTCTGTGCTTTTGTCTGAACTGATGCCGAATTTGAATAAGGACTATTTGTCTTATCTGAAAATCCGCGGTTCATGGGCATCGGTAGGTACTCCTTTCCAGCGTTATCTTGCCAACCCGCGTTACGAATGGAACGGCAACCAATGGAGCATTACTACCCAATATCCGATGTACAATTTGAAACCGGAGCGTACCGAATCGTTTGAAGTTGGTTTGACCATGCGTTTCCTGAAGAATTTCGATCTGGATGTTACTTATTATAATGCAAAGACCAAGAACCAGACATTCAATCCGAGATTGTCTGTCAGCGGTTATTCTGCCATCTATATTCAGACCGGTGCTGTGCGCAACCAGGGTGTCGAACTGTCTTTGAACTACCAGAATACATGGAACAAGTTTACATGGGATACAGGCTTCACTTATTCAATGAACCGCAACAAGATCCTTACATTGGCAGACAATGCCGTCAACCCGGCTACCGGTGAAATATTCTCTGTAGACCAGCTGGATATGGGAGGATTGGGAGAAGCCCGTTTCCTGCTTCGTGAAGGAGGCACGATGGGCGACCTTTATTCGCAGATCGATTTGGCCCGTGACGATCAGGGAAGGATTTATGTTGACCAGAACGGCAATGTGGCGACACAGACTATCAGCGATCCTAAAAACTATATCAAACTGGGAAGCGTGCTGCCTAAAGGCAATCTTGCATGGAGAAACAATTTCAGTTGGAACAACTTCAACCTGGGATTCATGATTTCTGCCCGTTTGGGTGGTGTCGTATTCTCACGTACACAGGCTATTCTTGATTATTATGGCGTTTCGGAGGCTACTGCCGCCGCACGTGACTTGGGTTATGTCGGCATCAACGACGGAGGCCGGATAGCTCCTGAAAATTGGTATAATGTGGTGGCTGCAGGTACTGCTGTCCCGCAATACTATACTTATTCGGCTACCAATGTCCGCTTGCAGGAAGTTTCGTTCGGGTATACATTCCCTAGAAAGATGCTTCGTGATATTTGTGACATCCGCATCTCACTGGTTGGACGCAATCTTTGGATGATTTACAACAAAGCTCCGTTCGATCCGGAAGCTGTGGCTTCTACCGATAATTTCTATCAAGGTATCGACTATTTCATGATGCCTGCATTGCGCAACATAGGTGTAAATGTTAGTTTTAAATTTTAATAAGTAGATAGGTATGAAAAGATATATTTTTAATACATTGATGTGCGGTGCTTTGGCTTTGGGAAGTTTTTCTTGTACTGACAAATACATCGACATCAACTCCGATCCTTATCAGCCGGGTGACTTGAATCCGGATGACTATGCGCTTGGGTCCGCTATGAGTAATTTGGCTGGGACAGTTATATCGGATGATAATAATACGGCGCAGTTTACCGACTGTTTGCTGGGAGGTACTTGTGGCGGATATTTTGCTGACTCCGGAGCCTGGCCTTCATCAATTGGAAACTTCAATGCAACGAATGACTGGACTCGCGTGTTTTTGATAAGCGACCGGATTATCCCGCAATTGTATCCGAATCTCAACACCGTGAAACTCGTTTCCCAGACAACGGAGAATCCTGTTCCGTATGCGATAGCTATGGTGATCAAGGTCGCTGCAATGAGCCGTGTTACAGATGCGTATGGAGCGATTCCTTATTCTCAGATTGGAGAAGAAGGAAAGATTACAGTGCCTTATGATTCGCAGGAAAAGGTGTATGATACGTTTTTCAACGAATTGGACAGCGCAATCGTTACGCTGACCGAAAATAAGGATGCTGCTTTGGTTCCGAGTGCAGACTTTGTATATAGCGGAAACGTTCAGCAGTGGATTAAGTTTGCTAACTCGTTGAAGCTGCGTCTGGCGATGCGTATTTCTTATGCGAACCCGACCAAGGCCAAGGAAATGGCGGAAAGCGCAGTCAAACACGAATTTGGAGTGATTGAAGAGAACGAAGACAATGCTGCATGGCATTATTTTGGAACTATTACCAATTCTTTGTTTACTGTTATTAACTATAACGGTGATGAAAGCCGGCCTTCGGCAGATATCGTCTGCTATATGAACGGTTACAAGGATAACCGTCGTGCCAGCTATTTTAAGAATGAAGACGGTGCCTGGAACCAGAACACGTTTGTGGGGCTTCGCCGCAGCATAGACCGTGGTTCGTCTGCAAGCCAATATTTCTCAAAATATTCGGCAATAAACATCTCTGCCGGAGATCCGGTTCAGTGGATGAATGCAGCAGAAGTTGCTTTCCTTCGTGCAGAAGGTGTGGCGGTGTTCGGCTTTGATCTGGGTGGAACTGCACAGAGCTTCTACGAGCAGGGTGTACGTCTGTCATTTGAGCAGTGGGGAGCTACCGGCGCTGACGAATATTTGGCTGATGACACGAGCGTGCCGGAAACTTATACAGATCCTGCTGGCATCAACTCATATGCCGCCACGATCAGTGATGTCACGATCAAGTGGGATGAAAGTGCTACTGTTGAAGAAAAGCAGGAACGCATCATCACGCAAAAATGGATTGCCAACTGGATGCTGGGCAATGAGGCTTGGGCGGATTATCGCCGCACGGGATATCCTCATTTGCTGCCTGCTACAGCTACAGGAAACAAGAGTGGAGGTGTGGTTGACAGCAACCGCGGAGTGCGACGGATGCCTTATCCTACAGAAGAAAACACCAATAATCAGGAAAACGTTCAATATGCACGTGACAATTACCTGAATGGTCCGGACAATATGGCTACTGATGTATGGTGGGCTTGCAAAAAGTAAACTTGAACCTTTAAAATTTGAAGATTATGAACAACTATAAAAAACTGATCAAAAGCTTTGCGCTGGCTGCGTTCGTTGTTCCGGTTGTATCGTCATGTTCAGACTGGACAGATGTGGAGAGCTTGGACTATAACTACACTCTTCCATCGGAACAGGATCCGGAAGCTTATAACGCATACTTGAACTTGCTGAGGGAGTATAAGCAGAATCCCCACAAGATATTGATAGCGAAGTTTGACAATAGCGGGTATACTGTAGGAGGACAGGGCGACCGTATTTCTGCGCTTCCCGACAGCACGGACTTTGTTGTCTTGCAGGCGGCAGACAGCCTGAACCCGGTTACAGAGCAGGAAATGGCTGAAATACGCGAGCAGAAGGGCACCCGCACTTTGTATGCAGTCAGCTATACTGATGTAGAAGCTGCTCTTCAGGCTATTCTGGACAGAGAAGAAGCTGAGAACGACGCTTCTCAAGAGGAGTCAGAAAGTCAGGCTGAAGAAGGAGGTGAGGCAGAACAGCCGGCAGAGCCGGAAGCCGACCGCTTTACGGAAGTGTGCAATCAGTATGTAGACAGCCTGCTGGCTTTGTATGACAAGTACGGATACGATGGCATTCAGGTAGTTTATTCAAATCCTGCATCACCGGTAGGTATGCCTGAAGCAGAGAAAGCACAGCTGCAGGCACGTCAGGCAACATTCTTTGGAAAAATCAAGACGTGGGCGGAAAGCCATCAGGATGCTGTATTCATATTTGAGGGATACACGTCCAATATAATGGATGCTTCCATTTTCAGTTATGCGGATTATATTGTTATCCCGATGCTTGACGCTGTTTCTTCGGATGATGTGATATGGAATGCCGAAATGCAGTTGACCGAAGGTGTGCCTGCCGACCGTATCGTTTTCGGAGTGACAATACCTGATCTTGCTGATGAAAAGGCAACGGACGGCTATTTCAACGGGACAAATGAGGATGGAACTAAGGTTTATGCAGTGATAGGTGCTGCTTATGCAGTGATATCTTCACAAGGTACTTTTGAAAAGGCCGGTCTTTGCGTAGACAATGTAAGGGATGATTATTTCCAGCGCGAATATACTTACGGGCATATTCGTCAGGCATTGCAAATCATGAATTAGTCAAATTCTAACGGATAAAGAACTATGAAACTGAAAAAACTGAATATAATTGCTCTCGCTTTTGCATCAATTGCCGTTTGCGGATGTAAGACAAACGACGAATTGAATGAGCATCATTTCGACAACAAGCTCTTCGTGGATATGGAGAACCCTGTGAATGACTTTGTTTTCAAAGAAGGAGAAGAATCTTCAACAGCATCCCGCGATTTGTATTTGGCTACGGCTCTTGAAGCTGCAACAACAGTCACAGGACGTTTCGTAGCCGCCCCATCGAAAGTGTCTGTATATAATTCTCTTTATGGAGGAATGGCTTTGCCTTTGCCGGAAAACAAATGTGTGATAGAATCACCGGTGGCTACTATTGATGCCGGTGCGACAAAGTCGAATCCGGTAACTGTATCTTTTGTTAATTTGGAAACATTGAACTCTGATTCTACTTATGTAATGCCTGTGGAAGTGACTGATGTAACAGGTATAGGCTTGCTTGATTCAAAGAAAGTTTCCTATTTTGTGTTCAAGGGAGCGTCATTGATTAATGTGGTGGCGGACATTTCTCAAAATTATTTCCCTGTTAATTGGGCTAGTCGTGATTTGGTGACTAATATGTCTGCAATTACGGTTGAGGCATTGATCCGTGTCCGTGATTTTGGAACGGTAGATGGCTTAAAGGGGCAGGCCATGAGTACTATTTTTGGAATTGAAGGTACTTTCTTGGTTCGTATTGGAGATAGTGGATTCCCGGAAAATCAAGTACAATTGGTAAATCCAAACGGAAACTTCCCTGAAGGGAACTCAGCATTAGGACTTCCAACGAATGAATGGGTACATGTTGCAGTTGTATGGGACGCTACTACAGGAGATCGTATTATTTATACAAATGGTGAAGAGGTGGCTCGTGATCAAGAGGCGGCTGGACGTGTCAGCCTGCTAGGTGGCAGTAACGGTTGCTTTATCGGTCGTGCTTATAATGATGAACGTTGGCTGGAAGGTGATATTTCTGAAGTGCGTATATGGAATGTGCAGCGTACGCAGGAAGAAATTGCTTCTCATTTTTATGAAGTGGATCCTGCAAGTCCGGGACTGGTGGCTTATTGGAAGTTTAATGAAGGTGCTGGAAAAGTCGTTAAGGACAATACAGTCAATGGCAATGACATCACAGCTAATGAGGACTTGACGTGGACAAATGTTGCATTGCCTGAGCGTGGAAACTGATTTATTATCTATTTTTATAATTTGAAGTATGAATATGACATATACTATCAAACGAAGCCTTTTAGCATTGCCGTTGGCGGTGCTGGCATTGATGACTTCATGTGAGGAAGATGCTATCGTAAGGTCGGATAGTGTTTCACCGTATGCAGAAGAAATACAGCTTAAAGGGAAATTGATTGACGGAACCACCCTTCAAAATAATTCGGTAGTAGAGATGCGCAACGATCAATATTCCACAGACATTACGTTTCGTTTATCTACACGGCCGAAAAAAGGAGTTGATATAAAGATTCAGGTGGATGAGGCTTATGCCCAGACTTATAATACAGCGCATGGAACTGACTTTGAACTGTTTCCGTCTGCAAATGTAAGTTTTGAGAATAATGGTGCTTATGTGCTTGCTCCGGATGATCAGACTTTGCCGAATATTGGCGTTACATTAACTGCCTTTGAAGGTATGAAAGAAGATCAGACCTATATTGTTCCATTAGCCGTTTCGACGACTACCGAGGGTGTTATATTGCCGGAAGATGCCAGACATATGGTATTTCTTGTAAAGGATTATCGGAGTATGCCCACACCGGATAAAGGAGCAGATGCGCCTAAAAATGTCGTTTATTTTGAAGTGAATGATGTAAATCCGCTTAATGCTTTGGAATTTGTGACAGCGAGTGGAAAGTATTTCTTTGACCATGTTGTGCTGTTTGCTGCTAATATCAATTGGAACGCTGAAAAGCAACGGGTGTACGTGTCTAACAATCCCAACGTGCAGTTCTTGTTGGATAATAATGAGGAATATTTGCAGCCGCTCCGCAAGGCTGGAATGAAAGTGATTATCAGTATTCTTGGAAATCACGATGAGGCAGGTGTGGCTCAGCTTTCCGATATGGGGGCTCGTGAGTTTGCCCGTGAACTGGCTGCTTATTGTGATGCTTACAATTTGGACGGTGTGGCTTTTGATGATGAATATTCATCAGCTCCCGATTTGTCCAATCCGTGGCTCGCAAGAAGATCGTATTACGCTGGTTCGCGATTGATGTATGAATGTAAGGTTGCAATGCCTGACAAGATTGTGTCACTTTATAATTTAGGTTATATGTATTCGAATGAACTTCATGTTATCGATGGTGTTACACCGGGAGAATATTGTGATTATGCGGTTGGCGACTATGGATGGGTTGCTCAACCGGGAATCGGGATGACATATAAACAATGTGGTGGAATGTCTGTGGAATTAAATAAACTATATACTACGAGTGAAATTGAAAATACAGCGAGAAATAGAAGGGATACATATGGATATTTCATGTATTTTGCATTGAATCCTGATAAATACAGAACACAAATATCTTATTGTAATGCTGCTTGTAAAGGATTATACGACGAGGAGCTGGTTTCTCCGACTTATTATTACCCAAAGAACAGCAATGTGCGGACTTCTCTCAGTGAGTTAAATTAATAACAACTTCTAAAAGATAAAAAATGAAACAATTTAAATATTTAGCAATAATGTTGTCGGCAGTTCTTGCTTTGTGGAGCTGCTCTGATGATGACAATGATCCTACGGCAGATGTTGCTGGAGTATCCTCAATATCATTGTCGTCTGACACAATCCAAGTAACAAGTACAGGAGGGACAGCAACTGTTACTGTTACAAGTGAAAGTGACTGGCGGCTGGCTGGTGTCAGTGATTGGGTGCATCCGTCTGTTACAGAAGGAAAGAGTGGCGCAGAAGTCACTTTTACCATTGATGAAAGCCCTGCTAATGAAGCTAGAACCGCATTGTTTAAGTTCTTTTGCGGTTCGAGCGTAGCTCCTTTATTGGTGGAGTCTAATCCCAATTACGTATTATCATTTGATGGTGAAAATGTTATTGAAGCGACAAATGTAGGAGGTGATGTGATTGTTAGGCTCAATACAAATATTGCTGATTTGTCTGTTGAATGTGATGAAGATTGGTTAAGCTTGGCTAAGATAACGAAATTTGGAGATGAACGTATCGTTTTGTTGGATGTGTCAGAGAATGCAACTTTCCTTCCCCGTTCTTCTTCTGTTAAGATTTCCAGTCCGTTGGTAGAACAGATAGTTGAAGTGATGGTAGAACAGGCTCCTACAGAAAAATTTGAGGTAACAAATGATTTGATGCAGGATAATCAGATAGTGTGTGATCTCAATGCACAAGATTTGCAGTTTAAAATAGTTACAAATCTGGATTTTGAAGCTCAGGTAGATGCTGAAATTGCCTGGATTGGAGCTCCTGTTGTATCTGAACCTCAGGTGGGAGATGACGGATTGTCAACTTATACTGTAACTTTTAGGGTTGAGGAAAGCAGCGTATTCCGTACGGGGAATATTATTTTTACGGATCAGAACGAAGATACCTATCAAATATCCGTTATTCAAAAAGATCCCAATATGGTCTTGTTTGATATTCCAGATAGTAATTTTGCAACATTCTTGTCAGGAAAAGGATGGATTGCTAAAGCTGGAACGCAATATTATGTGACAGATGAAGGGAAAAATGCGACGGAATTAAATCATGATGATTGGAGGAATGGAATCCGTAATTTAACAGGAATAGAGAATTTCCCGAATTTAACAAGGATTAAGATTGCTGCTGATAATACCCGTTCAGGAATGACAACGGTTGATTTGTCAGGCCTTCATAAGGTTGAATCATTTAGTGTGCAATACGGATATCGTATCACTTCATTTAATTTTGGTGATAATCCGATCAAAGATTTTGTATTTAGTACGTCAAGTTCTTCTTATACTTACGCACGAACGATGATTTATATCGGCGAGCATCTTGAATCTCTTGATGCGGGAATGGGAGATAGATATAGTAGTGACATGGAAGTATTGGATGTTTCAGGATGTCCTTCGTTGAAATATTTGAAAGCAACAACTTGTGGCGTGAAGTTTAAGACCATTATTCTAAAAGAAGGACAAGTCATTGATAATATAGAAAAGGGAGATGGTGTAACCATCGAATACAAATAACCGTTTCTTTTCTCCATAGTATAATTTGAGTGGCTCTCTCCGTTGCGGGATTATCCGTTGGCGGAGAGAGCTTTTCTGTGTCAGTATGGCTTCTTTGTCTTTTGGGACATTGCATTCCGGAGAGCAATTTCAGGCAGTATAAATTTTGGAATGCCGCAATAAAATCTTTATCTTTAGGCTGGAGATATAAATCCTTAGACTGGAGATGTATATCTTTAGCCTGAAGACGCATATCTTTACATTGGAGATTGAGTATGTTTGGTGGCGTTGCAGAAAAATAATTTTGCCGGAACATTCCGGTAAAACTGTTAAATATACGGGAGCATATAAGTGTTTCTCGCTTTCAGTCTGTTTTTTATATAAACCTAAAAAACACATTCAATGAAGAAATTCCCGATTTCTTTGATATTATTTATGGCGGGTCTGACCGTTGCCGGCTGTAGCCGCCTTTCGGAAGAAACAGAAGAGAGTTATGCGAAGTTGGTCAATCCGTTTATTGGAACCGACTTTACCGGGAACACCTATCCGGGGGCTCAGGTGCCTTTCGGCATGGTCCAGTTGAGTCCGGACAACGGACTGCCCGGCTGGGACCGTATTGCTGGCTACTTTTATCCGGACAGCACGATTGCCGGATTCAGTCATACGCACCTTTCAGGAACGGGAGCCGGTGATTTGTACGACATCTCTTTCATGCCTGTCACCTTGCCCTGCCGTGAAGCAGAAGCTCCATTGGGCATCCACTCGAAATTTTCACACGAAAACGAGCAGGCATGGGCGGGATATTACCAGGTGAAACTGGATGACTACGGCATTAACGTAGAGCTGACGGCAACCCCCCGCTGCGGCGTCCAGCGGTATACTTTTCCGGAAGCGCAGTCGGCTGTCTTCCTAAATCTGGCCAAGGCGATGAACTGGGATGCCACGCAAGATTCGCATATAGAAATCATCGATTCGGTCACTGTGGCCGGCTATCGTTTTTCCGACGGATGGGCACGTAACCAGAAAGTGTATTTCTGCACTCGTTTTTCCCGTCCGTTTGCCGGTGTGGAACTTGATACGGCAGCTATAGAGAAAGACGGGAAAAGGATAGGGACAGCGACGGTTGCGCGCTTTGATTATCCCACGCGCGAAGGAGAACAGCTTACGCTTGTGACGGCTCTTTCCGGAGTGAGTATGGAAGGAGCATTGGGCAATCTTCGGGCAGAGGGATCCGGGAATGATTTCGATGATTACCTGGCAGACGCTGAAGCCGCATGGAACAGCGCGCTTGCGAAAGTCAGGGTGAAGACCGACGTTCGCGATGAGAAAGCGGTTTTTTATTCAGCCTTGTATCATAGTATGCTTGCCCCTACGATATACAGCGACGTAGACGGCAAGTACTATGGACCCGACGGAAAAGTACATCAGACCGACGGATGGGTGAATTACAGCACCTTTTCGCTGTGGGATACTTATCGGGCAGCCCATCCGCTTTTCACGCTGACACAGCCCGAGCGTGTTAATGATATGGTCAAATCGCTGCTTGCCTTTTATGACCAGAACGGCCGTCTGCCGGTGTGGAACTTTTATGGATGCGAAACGGACATGATGATAGGCTATCACGCTGTGCCTGTCATAGCGGATGCCTACCTGAAAGGTATCGGTGACTTTGATCCGGAAAAGGCTCTCGAAGCCTGCGTCGCGACAGCCAATCTGGACAGCTACAGAGATATCGGCGTGTATAAGGAAAAAGGATATATTCCCTATGATCTTCATGATCCTTCGGAGGGAGATAACTGGTCATTGTCGAAAACGTTGGAATATGCCTTTGACGATTACTGCATAGCGGAAATGGCCAGCAAAATGGGACAGAAAGACATTGCCGAAGCGTTTTATGCGCGTTCGAAAAACTACAGAAACGTTTACAATCCCGCTACATCCTTCATGCAGCCGCGTGACAAGGAAGGAAACTTCATTGAGGATTTCAATGCCGAAGACTATACTCCGCATATATGTGAGAGTAACGGATGGCAATATTTCTGGTCGGTGCAGCATGATGTCGAAGGGCTGATGGCATTGACAGGCGGGAAAGAACGGTTTGTCCAGAAGCTGGACAGTATGTTCACATTTCATCCGACGGATGCGGACAAACTGCCTATCTTCAGTACGGGAATGATCGGCCAGTATGCTCACGGCAACGAGCCGGGACATCATGTGGCCTATTTGTACAATGCGGCAGGACAGCCTTGGAAGGCACAGAAGTATTTGTCGCAGATTATGCGCACGTTGTATACGAATACTCCTGACGGCTTGTGCGGCAATGAAGACTGCGGGCAGATGTCTGCATGGTATGTGTTCAGTTCAATGGGCTTCTATCCGGTGAATCCGGTATCAGGAAAATATGAAATAGGATGTCCGCTCTTTCCGGAGGTTTCCTTGCAGCTCGGCGGAGGCAAGTCGTTTGTTGTCCGCGCTCATGGAGCCGGCGGTGCGAACTGTTATATCCAGTCGGTTAAACTTGACGGCAAGCCGTATACAAAGAGCTACATAACCCATCAGCAGATTATGGAGGGCGGAGTGTTGGAAATCGAGATGGGAAGTTCGCCGGGACAAGTCTGGTGGTAGCGGACATATCCGGTTGAATGACAGAATAATGTTTTTTAACATGTTTGCTGTAAGTGTTTTGTAATCAGAATCTGTTTTCTTTCTGAAACAGACAGGGCACGTTTGAGCTCGGATATTTCGTCGAAGGATAATGGATATATATAATAGGTAGAAGTCTTGAGGTAAAATGAAAAATGTTGATTATGAAATGATCATTCGTTATTTTAACGGGAAATGCGAGGACGATGAGCGTCGGATGATTGTCCGATGGGCAAATGAATCGGACGAGCATGCCCGCCAACTCTTTGAGTGGGAGGAAATGTATTTTCTCGGGAAGCGTGCGGATGGTTTGGAGAGGGAGCGGATTGAGCGGGCTGAAAAGCGCCTTTTTGAACGGATCGGGCAGGACAGAAAAGAACGCAAGGTGTTTGTCCTTCCCAAATGGACGAGATATGCGGCTGCTGTCGTGCTGATTCTGTCGTTGTCCGGACTGGCGGTCTGGTATTTTGACGATACGTATCAGGGCAAATGGCAGACGGTCGCCACGGCAGACGGTGAGGTGATTGAAGTGGTGTTGCCGGATAGCAGCCATGTGTGGCTGAATGAAAACTCGGTGCTGGAATACCCGGAGCAGTTCACGGACGAATGCCGTAGGCTTAAACTGTGTGGAGAGGCTTACTTTGAAGTGACGAAAGACAGGCACAAGCCCTTTATCGTTTCGGGCGAGTCGATGGACATACAGGTGCTGGGTACTAAGTTTAATTTCAAGAATGCTCCCGGATGCCGGATTGTGGAAGCCTCGCTGCTCGAAGGTGAAATACGGGCAGAGGGAAAACACGATGAGGGTGCCATTACGCTTTCGCCAGGGCAGAAAGTTGAACTGAACAAGGGTACCGGACAGATGAAAGTGCTTGAAACGGATGCGATGCTTGATGCTGTGTGGCACAGCGATATGGTGCGTCTGGTCAATGCGGATATCGTAAAGATTGCCGGACTGCTCGAAGAAATATATGACGTGAAGATTATTCTGTCGCCTGATATGGAAAAGATTTCTACCTATTCTGGCGAGCTGAAGAAGAAAAGCACGGTCACCGGAATGCTGGAGCTGTTGAGGCATACGCTTCACATCAAATACAAAGAGCGTAACAATGTGATTTTTATTTCGTCAGAATAGACATTAATCTAAAAACAGGAATATTATGAAAAATGCAGTTGCGGTTGTTGTTTTGGGAATTTGCGGAAGTGTCTTTTGCGCAACTTCCTGTTCGGACAAACAGACAGAAAAAGACTATACCGTATATGTAAATCCTTTTATCGGCACGGGCGGACATGGGCACACTTTTCCCGGTCCGGTCACTCCGCATGGTATGATCCAGCCCGGTCCGGACACACGGATCGACGGATGGGATGCCTGCTCGGGATATTATTATGAAGATTCCACTATTAACGGCTTTTCGCATACGCATGTCAGCGGTACTGGCTGTGCCGACTATGGTGACTTTCTGCTGATGCCTACTGTGGGAGAACAGCAGTATGACCCGCAGGATTACAGCTCGCAGACCTTGCCTTACGCATCTGCCTTTTCGCATGAAAATGAAGTGGCTGTGCCGGGATATTATTCGGTGTTTCTCGACCGCTATCAGGTGAAAGCGGAACTTGCGGCAACTCCGAGGGCCGCCATTCACCGGTATACTTTCCCTGAATCAGACAAATCGGGCTTTATTCTTGATCTCGACTATTCTATCCAGCATCAGACAAACCTCGACATGCAGGTGGAGGTGGTGAGCGATACGGAAATCAGAGGGCACAAGCTTACCGAATACTGGGCATTTGATCAGCAGCTCAGTTTCTATGCCAAATTCTCGAAGCCTTTTACTTATACAATTGTCCGGGATACGCTGGCCGACCCGAAAGGAAAGATGCAGCCGCGCTGCAAGGTTCTGTTGAACTTCAAGACAGAGAAAGACGAGCAGGTGCTTGCCAAAGTGGGCATTTCTGCCGTGGATATGGACGGAGCGCAGAAAAACCTGGAAGCGGAGATACCGGACTGGGATTTTGAAAAGGTACGGAGTGACGCGCACGATGCCTGGAATGGCTGTCTGTCGAAAATAGATGTATCGGCAAAGAACGAAACGGACAAGACCATTTTCTATACGGCTATGTATCATGCGGCTGTCAGTCCGAATCTGTTTACGGATGTTGACGGACGGTATCTCGGCATGGACCTGAAAGTGCATCAGGGTGATGCCGGTAAGCCGGTATATACGATATTCTCTCTTTGGGATACATTCCGGGCTTTGCATCCGCTGTATTCGATCATCGATCCTCAGCTGAACAATGAATTTATCAATTCGCTGCTTCTGAAGAACCGTGAAGGCGGAATTTTCCCGATGTGGGATCTGGCTTCCAACTATACCGGTACGATGATCGGATACCATGCCGCTTCTCTCATTGCGGATGCTTATGCAAAGGGGAATGCGGACTTTGATTTGCATGATGCTTATAAGGCTTGCTTGAGAGCGGCTGAATACGATACGACAGGAATCAAATGCCCTGCCGCTGTGCTTCCGCATCTGATGCCTATGGCCAAATATTATAAGAATGCGCTCGGTTATATCCCGTGCGACCTTGAGAATGAATCGGTGGCAAAGGCATTGGAGTATGCTTATGACGATTATTGCATCTCGGTTCTTGCCGAGGCAGCCGGAGATTACCGGAACAGCGAGAAGTACCGCAAGTTTGCCAAGGCCTATACGCTGTATTTCGATCCTTCTACCCGTTTCATGCGCGGGGTAGATTCAAAAGGCAATTGGCGCACTCCTTTTAATCCGAAAGCATCGAATCACCGGAACGACGATTACTGTGAAGGAAATGCATGGCAGTGGTCCTGGTTTGTTCCGCATGATGTGAAAGGGCTGGTTGAACTGATGGGCGGAGAAGATGCCTTTGCCGGAAAGCTGGACTCGCTGTTTACGGCAGACTCTACGATTGAAGGAGAACAGGTTTCTGCCGATATCAGTGGACTGATCGGGCAATATGCGCACGGAAATGAGCCGAGCCATCACGTGATTCATTTGTACAACTACATTAACCGTCCGTGGAAAACGCAGGAACTGGTTGACCGTGTGCTGAAAGAGCAGTACCGGAATGCTCCTGACGGCTTGTCGGGCAATGAAGACTGCGGACAGATGTCTGCATGGTATATCCTTAATTCGATGGGATTCTATCAGGTTTGCCCGGGAAAGCCGGTTTACTCTATCGGGCGCCCGATTTTTGACAAGGCGGAGATTCGCCTGGAGGACGGAAAAGTATTTTCTGTCGTTACGGAGAACAATTCGCCTGAGAATAAATATATTGCATCTGTTCTGTTGAACGGACAGCCTTTAAACGAACCTTTCCTGAACCATCGGGACATTGCTGAGGGCGGAACGCTTGAGATTCGTATGACCGGCCAGCCCACCCGATGGGGAGTCAAACCTGTAAAAACTGAGTAATTATGAAAAAACATTTGTTGTTGTTTGTGTTTGCCTGCGTCGTTGCATTGGTGCAGGCAAAGGATTATGCGGATTATGTGAATCCGCTTGTCGGAACCCAGTCGACGTTCGATCTGTCGGCGGGAAATACATATCCTGCCATTTCTCGTCCGTGGGGAATGAACTTCTGGACTCCCCAGACCGGTAAGATGGGTGACGGCTGGCAGTACACATATACTGCTACCAAGATCCGCGGTTTCAAGCAGACTCACCAGCCGAGTCCGTGGATAAACGACTACGGCCAGTTTTCTATCATGCCTATGGTCGGGAAAGCAGAGTTTGATGAAGACAAGCGTGCCAGCTGGTTTGCCCATAAAGGGGAAACGGCGAAGGCTTATTATTATAAGGTATATCTGGCCGATTATGATATTGTGGCTGAAATGACACCTACTGAGAGGGCCGCCATGTTCCGCTTCACTTTCCCTGAAAATGAGCATTCCTATATCGTGGTCGATGCCTTCGACAAAGGTTCTTATGTAAAGATAGACAAGGCGAATAATCGTATTTGGGGATATTCTACCCGCAACAGCGGAGGGGTGCCTGCGAACTTCAAGAATTATTTTGTGATTGAGTTCGACAAGCCGTTTGCTTATCAGGCGACTGTGGCCGACAGCATTGTTCGGACGGGTGTGCCCGAATCTCAGGCTGACCATGCCGGTGCTGTCATCGGTTTCCGGACGCATAAAGGGGAAGTCGTGCATGCGCGTGTGGCTTCTTCATTCATCAGTTATGAACAGGCGGAGCAGAACTTGAAGGAACTGGGAGCGGATTCTTTTGACTGCTTAGTCGAAAAAGGAAAAGATGCCTGGAATAAGGTTTTGGGCAGGATTGAAGTGGAAGGCGGAAACCTGGACCAGTATCGTACGTTCTATTCTTGTCTGTATCGTTCGCTGTTGTTTCCCCGGAAGTTTTATGAAATAACCTCTGAAGGAAAGGTGGTGCACTACAGTCCTTATAACGGACAGGTGCTTCCAGGCTATATGTATACAGATACTGGTTTCTGGGATACGTTCCGCTGCCTGTTCCCGTTGTTGAACTTGATGTATCCTTCCGTGAACAAGGAGATTCAGGAAGGGCTGATCAATGTGTATAAGGAAAGCGGATTCTTTCCCGAATGGGCAAGTCCCGGACATCGGGGCTGCATGGTCGGAAACAATTCAGCTTCTGTTCTGGTAGACGCTTATTTGAAAGGTGTCAAGGTGGATGATGTGGAAACCCTTTATAAGGGACTGGTTCACGGAACAGAACACGTGCACCCTGAAATATCTTCAACCGGGCGGTTGGGCTGCCAGTATTATAATAAGTTGGGCTATGTGCCTTATAATGTCGGCATCAATGAGAATGCGGCCCGCACGTTGGAGTATGCATATGATGACTGGTGCATCTATCGTCTGGCTAAAGAATTGAAGCGCCCTGACAAGGAAATCAAACGCTTTGCGGAGCGGGCCATGAATTACAAGAACCTGTTTGATCCGGAGAGCAAGCTGATGCGCGGCAAAAACGAAGACGGCACCTTCCAGGCTCCGTTCTCTCCGCTGAAGTGGGGCGATGCATTTACCGAAGGGAACAGTTGGCATTACTCGTGGTCTGTATTCCACGATCCTCAAGGTCTGATTAACCTTATGGGAGGAGATGAGGCATTTGTAGCAATGATGGATTCTGTATTTTCTGTACCGCCTCTTTATGATGACAGTTACTACGGCTTTCCCATTCACGAGATTCGTGAGATGACCGTAATGAATATGGGAAACTATGCGCATGGCAATCAGCCTATACAGCACATGATTTATCTGTATAACTATGCAAGGCAGCCTTGGAAGGCGCAGTATTGGTTGCGCCAGGTTATGGACAGAATGTATTCTGCCACTCCTGACGGCTATTGCGGGGATGAGGATAACGGACAGACTTCTGCATGGTATGTATTCTCAGCGCTGGGATTCTATCCGGTTTGTCCGGGTACAGACCAGTATGTCATGGGTGCGCCTCTGTTCAAGAAGGCAACGCTCCATTTTGAGAACGGCAACAGCATGCAGATTGATGCGCCTGAAAACAGTTCTTACAATTTCTACATTGAAAAGATGAATGTCAACGGAGAGGAGTATACGAAAAATTACCTGACTCATTCCGTCTTGCAGAATGGAGGACGCATTGAGATTTCCATGAGCAGCAAGCCCGACATGTCACGGGGAACGGCCCAAGAAGACCTTCCGTATTCTTTCAGTAATGAGATGAAATATTGATTCGCGATGAAATATTGGCATGCAGATATGAATATGAAAGAGAGAAAGAGTCCCATTACGTGGGTGCCTACGGCTTATTTTGCAATGGGACTTCCTTTTGTCGTGCTCAATATGGTGACGGTGTTGATGTTTAAAGGATTGGGAGTGGAAGATAAGCTGATAACTTTCTGGACCTCGCTGATCCTGCTTCCATGGACATTGAAGCCATTGTGGAGTCCTTTTCTCGAACTGTTCAGGACAAAGAAGTTTTTTGTGGTAGCTACGCAGCTGATTACTGGCGTAACGTTCGGTCTGGTTGCATTTTCGCTTAATCTGCCGCATTTTTTCAGTATAGCCATTGCCTTGCTTGCCGTCGTTGCTTTCAGCGGAGCAACTCATGATATTGCTTGCGACGGAGTTTATATGAGCGAACTCTCTTCTTCTGATCAGGCCAAGTATATCGGTTGGCAAGGCGCTTTCTATAATATAGCGAAGATTATAGCAACGGGGGGGCTGGTTTATTTGGCTGGCTATGCCATCGAATCTTTCGGCGGAAACGCGCAGAACGGAGAAATGCTTTTAGATGCAAGCCGTAAAGCGTGGATGCTGATAATGGCAATTCTGTGCGGAGTGATGGTCTTGCTTGGGATTTATCATTATTTCATGCTTCCGTCGACCGAAACGGGCAGAAAGGGCTCTCGGACCGTGAAGCAGGTGGGAGCAGAGCTTGTTGCTGTCCTGACAGATTTTTTCCGCAAAAGTCATATTGTCTATTATCTGTTTTTCATTATTCTGTATCGTTTTGCCGAAGGCTTTGTCATGAAGATTGTGCCTCTGTTCTTGAAGGCAGACAGAAGCATGGGAGGTTTGGGACTGACGGAAAAGGAAATCGGATTGTACTATGGAACATTCGGCGCGGCTGCGTTCGTGCTGGGATCCTTGCTTGCCGGCTATTATATTTCGGCAAGGGGGCTGAAGAAAACCTTGTTCTCACTTTGCTGCATTTTCAACCTTCCTTTTGTGGTTTATGCTTTGCTGGCAACGTTTCAGCCTGAAAACGGATTGCTGATTTGCGGTGGAATCGTCTTCGAATATTTTGGATATGGATTCGGGTTTGTCGGATTGACTTTGTTTATGATGCAGCAGGTTGCTCCCGGAAAACATCAGATGGCACATTATGCCTTTGCTTCCGGAATTATGAATCTGGGAGTGATGCTTCCCGGAATGATGAGCGGATGGGTGTGTGAAATGTTGGGAAAATGGTTTGACAGGCCGGGCGGTTATGAACCGTTCTTCATTTTTGTTTTGATTGCCACGATACCTGCGTTTCTGATGACCTATTTTGTTCCGTTCAAGTATGCTTCTGACGGTACGTTGTTGGAGGGAGAAAAAAAATGATAATCAATCGTTAAAACAATAAGTATGGAAAAAATGAACATGCCTTGGGAAGAACGTCCGGCAGGATGTGCGGATGTAATGTGGCGTTATTCGGAGAATCCGATTATCGGAAGATATGACATACCTTCGTCAAACAGTATTTTCAACAGTGCAGTGGTGCCTTTCGGCAACGGCTTTGCCGGAGTGTTCAGATGTGATAACAAGGCGGTGCAGATGAATATCTTTGCCGGGTTCAGCAATGACGGCATTCACTGGAAAATCGAGCACGATCCGATCAGTTTCAAGCCTGGAAATACGGAAATGATTGAGTCGGACTACAAATACGATCCTCGCGTGACATGGATCGAAGACAGATACTGGATTACGTGGTGCAACGGCTATAACGGCCCGACCATCGGATTGGGATATACGTTCGACTTTAAGGAATTCTATCAGTGTGAAAATGCTTTTCTTCCGTTTAACCGGAACGGAGTGCTGTTCCCTCAAAAGATAAACGGGAAATATGCGATGTTAAGTCGTCCGAGCGATAACGGACATACTCCTTTCGGAGATATTTATATCAGTTACAGCCCTGACATGAAATATTGGGGAGAACACCGTTGTGTAATGAAAGTGACTCCTTTCGAGGAGAGTGCATGGCAGTGTACGAAAATAGGTGCCGGTTCTGTGCCCTTTCTGACCGAAGCAGGCTGGCTGCTGTTTTATCACGGAGTGATTACAACGTGCAACGGCTTCCGTTATGCCATGGGAGCTGCTATTCTGGATAAGGAAAATCCTGAGAAAGTATTGTGGCGTACACGCGAGTATTTGCTGGGGCCGGCTGCACCTTATGAACTGCAAGGGGATGTGCCGAACGTTGTCTTTCCATGTGCAGCCCTTCAAGACGGGAAACGGGTGGCTGTATATTATGGGGCCGCTGACACGGTTGTCGGACTGGCATTCGGGTATGTTGACGAAATCATTGATTTCGTGAAATCGCATTCAATTATCTGATAATAATCTTGCAGCATGAAGAAACATGTATTGCTGGCCTTTCTGGCTGTTTGGTTCGTGGGAGAGCGGCTGGCCGCACAGGAACCGGCTGACTACGTTGATCCGTTTATAGGAACAACGAACTTCGGAACATGCAATCCGGGTGCAGTCTGTCCCAATGGAATGATGTCTGTCGTTCCGTTTAATGTAATGGGGTCTGATGACAACAGATATGATAAGGACGCCCGCTGGTGGTCGACTCCTTATGAGTATACCAACAGTTATTTCACCGGTTTCTCACATGTAAACCTGAGTGGGGTGGGATGTCCTGAACTGGGTTCCCTTCTCTTGATGCCGACAACCGGGGAGCTGGATGTCGATTACCATCATTATGGAAGCAAATATGAGAAAGAGAGTGCATCTCCGGGGTATTATACCATTTCCTTGACCAAATATGATATTCTTGCAGAGGCTACTGCTACACCGCGCTCGGGACTTGTCAGGTTTACTTTTCCTGAGGGCAAGAGCAACATACTGTTGAACCTTGGCGAAGGCCTGACGAATGAAAGCGGCGCTTATATGAGGAAAGTCAGTGAAACCGAGGTGGAGGGAATGAAGGTGCTTGGTACGTTCTGCTATAATCCGCAGGCTGTTTTTCCTATTTATTTTGTAATGAAAGTGAATAAAGTTCCGCAAGCTTCGGGTTATTGGAAGAAACAGCGCCCGATGGTTGGGGTAGAAGCCGAATGGGATAAGGATCAGGGGAAATACAAACTTTACACGAAATATGCAAAAGATATTGCCGGAGATGATATCGGTGCATGGTTTGCTTTTGATACGGAGAAGGGGGAACAGATAGAGGTTGCGATGGGAGTGTCGTTCGTAAGTATAGCAAATGCGCGCGAAAATCTGGAAAAAGAGCAGCATGGCCGTCATTTCGAAACTGTCCGCGAGGAGGCGAGGAAACGTTGGAATGATGATTTGGGACGTATCCTGGTGGAAGGAGGGACAGAAGAACAGAAAACGGTTTTTTATACGGGACTGTACCATGCGCTCATCCATCCGAATCTTTTGCAAGACGTGAACGGACAATATCCTCAAATGGAAGGGGACAAGATTCTGACCTCAAAAGGAAACCGGTATACTGTGTTTTCGCTTTGGGATACGTATCGCAACCTGCATCAGTTGATGACCTTGGTTTATCCTGAACGTCAGTTGGATATGGTGAGAAGCATGGTTGATATGTATCGTGAACACGGATGGTTGCCCAAATGGGAGCTGTATGGGCGTGAAACACTGACAATGGAAGGTGACCCGAGCATTCCTGTCATTGTGGACACTTGGATGAAGGGACTGCGTGATTTTGATGTTGATCTGGCGTATGAGGCAATGTATAAGTCGGCTACGTCACCGGGAAAAGAGAATCTGTTGCGTCCCGACAACGATGATTACATGAATTTGGGGTATGTGCCTCTTCGTGAGCAGTTCGACAATTCTGTTTCTCATGCGCTGGAGTATTATATAGCTGATTATGCATTGGCTGTATTTGCCGAAGCTTTGGGCAAGAAAGAAGATGCCAAGATGTTTCGTGAGCGTTCGTTGGGATACAGGCATTATTATTCGGAAGAATACGGAACATTCCGTCCCATTTTGCCTGATGGCAGTTTTTATTCTCCATTTGATCCCAGCCAGGGTGCCAATTTTGAACCGGTTCCGGGCTTTCACGAAGGAAGTGCATGGAATTATACGTTTTATGTGCCTCATGATGTGAAAGGGCTTGCCAGGCTGATGGGAGGAAAAAAGAACTTTGTCAAAAAGTTGCAGATGGTTTTTGATAAAGGGCTTTATGATCCGGCCAACGAACCGGATATCGCATATCCTTATTTGTTCAGTTATTTTAAGGGAGAAGAATGGCGCACGCAGAAACTGGTGAAAGAACTTCTGGCCAAGCATTTCACGACAAAGCCTGACGGACTTCCAGGAAATGAAGATACGGGTACAATGTCGGGATGGGCTGTATTCAGCATGATGGGCTTTTATCCGGACTGTCCGGGTGTACCGGAATACACGCTGACTTTGCCTGCTTTTGATAGAGTGACGATAAAGCTGAATCCCCGTTATTACGGAAAAGAGAAGTTGGTTATCGAAGTAGCCAATCCGAAAGCAAAAGGAGATTATATTAAAGCTATCCGTTTGGGAGGCAAGAAATGCGGATATCGTATCTCGCATCGTGATTTGATAAATGTCGGGCATCTCAGTTTCGAGAAAAAGCCTTAACATCCGGCAAACAGCTGCATTGGGAATTGCGGCAGCCTGCTTTTGATCGTCGGGGATATACAAAGCCTCTGTCTGATTGTCTGGGAACGAATTGACGCTCACAGCCAGTCAGATAGGGGCTTGCTTTATTCTTTGCATCAATCTTTGGATTTTTGTTCTTGTTTTTATCATTGAATGAATTTTTTATCGTACTTTTATCGTCGTTTCCCTATGTGTGTAAAATTGAGGAAACCTATTAGGCTGTCTAACAATATAGTTTTAAATGATTGCAATGAAGTTTCGTATAGTTTTTCTTATATGCCTGTGGGGATGGATGGTTGGGAACAGTTCTGCCGCAGATCTTTCGTCTGTGGGTTTTACCCATGTTTCAATCAATGAGGGACTATCTCAAAGCACCATTTTCTCCATTGTTCAGGATTTGAAGGGAAATATGTGGTTCGCCACTTACGACGGACTTAACAAGTATGACGGATACGACTTTACGGTCTACCGTCATTCTTCTGATAATCCGGAGTATAGCTTGGCGAATGATATCGTGCGTGTTCTGGAGGTGGATGATGACGGTAAGATTTGGGTTGGAACGCAGAAAGGTTTGTCGTGCTATGATGAAGAACAGGACTGTTTCCGGAATTTCAGTCTTAAGCCGGATGTGCCGATGGTTGTGTCTGGTATAGTCGAATTGCCGGAGAAGAAACTTCTGGTCAATGCAGACTACCATGTGCAGCTTTTTGACCGTGCTTCTTGCAAGTTTCTGGAAAATGCTCTTCCAGAGTCATTAAGGAATTTGAAGGTTGCTTCTGTCAAGCTTATTGGCGACAAGGTTTATATAGGTACATGCAGTCAGGGCATTTATGTTTATCATTTCAGGACCGGTATGGCCGAACGTTTTCCGCATTTTTATGCGGAAGTGCAGGTGCAGGACATGCTTCAGTCAAATGACTCGCAGCTTTGGATTGCGACGGAAGGTGAAGGCTTGTATGCCGTCGATCTGAAAACCGGAGAATCACGCCATTATTTGCATGAGGCAGGAAGTAAAAATGGCTTGAGCTCAAATTATGTCCGTTCGTTGTCTTTCGATTCGGAGGGCCGTTTGTGGGTCGGTACTTTCAATGACTTGAACATTTATGTTGACAAGACAGATTCGTTTGTTTCGTATACCAGCAGTTCGGTAGATCCCAAAAGCCTAAGCCAACGTTCGGTGAGGTGTATATTCAAGGATTCGCAGGGAGGCATGTGGCTGGGAACTTATTTTGGAGGGCTTAACTACTATCATCCGCTGAAGAACCGTTTTTATAATATCCGTCATGTTCCTTATCGGAATTCGTTGAGTGACAATGTCGTGAGTTGTATTGTGGAAGATGAGGACAGCAACCTGTGGATCGGAACCAATGATGGGGGAGTGAATTACTACAGCACAAAGACGGGCCAGTTTGTTTATTATCCGTTGAATACCGGGAAAACATTGTTGTCTAATATGGAGTCGAACAATGTGAAGGCCATTTATATCGACGAGAGGCGTAATCGCGTGTATATAGGAATGCATGCCGGGGGACTGAAGATTCTGGACCGTGTTACCGGGCGGATTGACTATTTTAATATTTCTCCCAATGTTCCCGGTGACATTTATTCGCTTCTTCTTTATGAGGATGGCCAACTGCTGGCCGGAACGCTCGAAGGGCTTTACCTGTTTGATATGGAGCGCAGGACATTTGCGCTTGTGTCTTCGGATTCAAAAGGCAATTCAATTCCCCGGATGTCGGCTTTTGTCCTGTTTAAGGATTCATCCGGAAGATTGTGGATTGGCGGAACCGACGGGCTGCGGATATTCGGGACTGAGCATGAAGGAGTGAAGGGACTTTATAGCATGCCGTTGCCTTCGCCAGAGTTCTCGGCTGTTTCTGAAGTGCAATGTGTCTTTGAAAGTGCGAAGAAGGAAATATGGATTGCTACACGTTTGGGGCTGTACCGGTGGAATGACGAAAAGGAGGAGCTTGAACATTATACAACGGATGACGGACTTCCGAACAATGTGGTTTATGGTATAGAAGAAGATTCATATGGCTGCATTTGGATAAGCACCAATAAAGGCTTGAGCTGCTTCAATCCCAATACGGGGCGTTTCCGTAACTTTACGGCCAATGACGGGTTGCAGAGCAATCAGTTCAACACATATTCGCATTGCCGGACGAAAAACGGCGTGCTTTACTTTGGCGGGATAAATGGCATTACAGCGTTTCGCCCCGAACTGCTGCTCGATAATCCTTACGCTCCTTCTCCTGTCATTACCGGGCTGCGTGTGTCAAACCGGAAGATTATGCCTGGAGATGATACGGGCATTCTTTCCAAAAATATCTGCGATACTAAAAGTATTGTGCTCGATCATTCGCAGCGGATGTTCACGCTGGACTATGTGGTTTCAAACTACATTTCCGGACAGCATAACACGTTTGCCTATTGTCTGGAAGGTTATGACGGTGAATGGTTCTATAGTCAGGATGTGCGAAGTGTCACGTATACGAACCTCCCTTCCGGGAAATACCGTTTTCTTGTGAAAGCTGCAAACAGTGACGGAAAATGGTGTCAGAATCCGGTTGCCTTGGATATAACCATTCTTCCGGTCTGGTATTGTACGTGGTGGGCATGTCTTATGTTCGTTCTTGCCGGTATGCTTCTGCTCTATTGGCTGTTCAAGCATTGGGAGGACCGTAAAAACATGCAGATGAAACTTGAAATGGAACGCCAGGAGAAACAGCATCAGGAGGAGATCAGCCAGATGAAGTTCCGTTTCTTCATTAATATATCTCATGAGCTGCGGACGCCGTTGACATTGATTGTTGCTCCGGTGAAAGAGATGCTGACGAGAACGACGGACAAGTGGTTCCGTTCGCAACTGCAATATGTGGAGAAGAACGCAAACCGTCTGCTGTTTCTTGTCAACCAGCTTATGGACTATCGCCGGGCGGAATTAGGTGTCTTCAAATTGCAGGTGGGAAAGGTGAATGTTTACCGCCAGGTAAAAGAGAACTATCTGTATTACGAGAAACTGGCCAGAAGCCGCGGGCTGAATTACACGTTGCAGTCTGATTTGGAAGGCCGGGAGCTGCTTGTCGATTCCCAGTATCTGGATCTGATTGAAAACAACTTGTTGTCCAATGCTTTCAAATATACACAGGAAGGAAGCATTACGGTTCGTCTGACTTTGTCGGGATCAGATATGCTGCTGGAAGTGAGTGATACAGGCGTGGGGATTCCTGAAGGAGTGCAGGGGCGTGTATTTGAACGCTTCTTCCAGCTTGAGAATACCCATATGGGAAGCGGTATAGGGCTTTCGTTGGTTCACCGCCTGGTGGAACTGCATCACGGGCATATTGAACTGACGAGCAAGGAAGGCAAAGGAAGTGTCTTTTCGGTTTATTTGCCTCAAAGTCCGGAAGCCTATTCGCCCGAGGAAATGAAGAAGGACGGAGAAGGTGAAACGGCAAAGCAGGTTTATTCCGTTAATTCAAAAGCGATGTTTTTTGCCGACACGGAAAGGGAAGCGGATAAGGCGGAAGAACCGGGAGAAACGAAAAAATACGGAAAGGTTCTGGTTGTGGAAGACAATGAGGACATCAGAAGATACTTGCGCGAAGGCCTTTCTGAACAATTTACGATTGTTGAGGCTGGAAACGGGGAGGAGGCTCTGCAAAAGCTGAAGGAAGGTGATCTGGATCTGGTCATTACTGACGTTATGATGCCGGTGATGGACGGTATCAAGCTTTGCCGGCACATCAAGCAGGACTTGTCTACCAGCCACATTCCTGTGATTATGCTTTCGGCCAAAAATGACGTAAGCGACAAGATGGAAGGTTTCCAGATAGGGGCGGACGATTATATTTCCAAGCCCTTCTCGTTGTCGCTGCTGGTTTCTAAGGTTCAGAATATGATGCGTACACGCATCCGCATGAAAGAATATTACAAGAAGACCACTGAAATCCAGCCGGAAAAAATCACGTTCAATGCGATGGACGAGGAATTGTTGACCAGAGCAATGAATGTAGTGAAAGAAAACATGGATAACTCGGGCTTTTCTGCTGAAGATTTTGCGAAGGCGATGAACATGAGTCGCTCGAACCTTCATTTGAAGCTGAAAGGAATTACCGGAGAGTCGGCCGTTGAGTTTATTCGCAAGATTCGTATGAATGAGGCGGTTCGTTTGCTGAAAGACGGGCGATACTCCATTGCTGAGATCAGTACGATGGTAGGCTATAATACGCCTTCTTATTTTGCCCAGTCGTTTAAGAAGTATTTCGGTTACATGCCGAGCGAGTATTTCAAGCGGAACAAATGACATGAATGGAATATAATAAGTAAGTGTGCGAAATGAATGATATTGTCAGAAATACAGATTTTTACATAGATGAACGCAGATTAAAAGCAGACAATCAGCACAATAACCTGTGAAAATTCGCGTTAATCTGCGTTTCTGGACAGGCAGATTTTGTATAAACTAATTCTCAACATCTACTTATCAAATTTTATTAGCATTATGAAAGTGAAATTTATTACAAGCGTATTGTTCGCATGCGCCCTGGCCTTTCCGCAGGTGGGCAAGGCACAACACACCGAGTTCTGTCCCGGAGAAGTGTGGAGCGACACGGAAGGCAATCCGATCAATGCTCATGGTGGAGGTATTCTTTATTATGAGGGCACTTATTATTGGTATGGGGAATACAAGAAGGGAAAGACTGTCCTTCCGGAGTGGGCGACGTGGGAGTGTTACCGTACGGATGTGACGGGAGTAAGCTGTTATTCGTCGAAGGACTTGTTGAACTGGAAGTTCGAGGGCATTGTGCTTCCTGCCGTGAAAGACGATCCGAACCATGATTTGCATCCTTCAAAGGTGCTGGAGCGTCCGAAAGTGATTTATAACAAGAAGACCAAGAAGTTTGTGATGTGGGCGCATGTGGAAAGTGCCGATTACAGCAAGGCGTGTGCCGGAGTCGCAGTGTCCGATTCTCCGACCGGCAGGTTTGAATACCTGGGAAGTTTCCGTCCCAACAATGCCATGAGTCGTGACCAGACGGTGTTTGTGGATGATGACGGAAGGGCGTATCAGTTCTATTCTTCAGAAAACAATGCAACGATGTATATCAGTTTGCTGACAGATGATTATCTGAAACCTTCGGGACGCTTCACACGGAACTTTATCAACAAGTCGCGCGAGGCTCCGGCTGTGTTCAAGCATGAAGGAAAGTATTATATGCTTTCTTCCGGCTGTACAGGCTGGGATCCCAATGTGGCAGAACTGGCTGTCGCTGATTCGATTATGGGGGAATGGAAAGTAATCGGGAACCCTTGTACCGGAAAGGATGCCGACAAGACTTTCTATGCACAGAGCACTTATGTGCAGCCGGTTGTCGGGAAAAAGAATGCCTACATCGCCATGTTCGACAGGTGGAACAAGACGGATCTGGAAAATTCGCGTTATGTATGGCTGCCTGTTGTGATCAGCGGAGGAAAAATTACGATTCCCTGGCATGAGAAATGGGGAATGAAGGTTTTTGATGCCAAATAGAAACAGACTTTTATTATAGGTAAGTGTGCAAGATTCAATGAAACTGTTAGAAACACAGATTTTCGCAGGTTAAAAGCAGATAATCAGCGCAATCATCTGTGAAAATCCGCGTTGATCTGCGTTTCTGAACAGACAATTTTGTATAAGCTAATTCTCAACATCTACTTAAAAGCAAGGTGCATAACGCTTTATGAGAGGCCTTATGCACCTTATTTTCTGTCAGTTTATTCCGTTTTTTTCAGAAACCGTGTCCGGTCATAGTCCCGTTGGTTTTCCTTCCAGTAGTTTTCCAGCCTGTCCGCTTCCTCTTTGGTCAGATGGATGACGGCGCCGTGCTTCGGGGATGTAAAGTTCGTGGTTTTCATCACACCTTCATTGAAGTGTCCCAAATTCTTGAAGTTTATGAAGTCGCTTGTTTCAGCGAATCCGAAATTGTGCGGATGGATGCTGAAGATATCGTACATAAGTACCCACTTGTCTTCTCCGATGCGTTTCCATACGTTGGGGGCTTCACAGGCCTTCGGCTCGAAATCATACCAGCGTGGATCGTATTCATAGCCTCCGTCCATCCGGCTGGAAACGGCCTGTTTGATGCCTCCGTTTCCGTCGTGCGCTACATAGAACAGGTGATATTTGCCGCCTGCTTTGGTGATGTCGCCGTCAATGGCAGAGATGTTGTCCATCGGGTATTCAAACAGTATTTGGGGCATGCTTTCGATGCGGTTGAAGTCATCGTTGACATATACGTAGTAGAGGCGGTTCTGCTCATTCTTGAAGCGCATGGTGTAGTAAATCATCAGCCTCCCTTTTTCATCATCGTAGGCAACTTCCGGAGCCCATACGCATCCGATTTCTCCCAGTCCTGCCGAAAGCTGGTCGAAGCGTATGTTCGCTCTGCTCCAGTTGATCAGGTCCCACGACTTCATCAGGACAAGCCCTCTGTTGTTTCCCCATCCGTATGCTTCGCCGGGCCGTTCCCACTCCGTATCACGGTATCCGTCCCGTCGGGCGAACACGTGCAGGTCGGTCATGGCAAGGTAGAAGGCACCGTCCGGTCCGCGGAAGATATGCGGGTCGCGGATGCCGTGCTGGCTGGCGATGGTGTCCCCGGCAAGCACGGGTTGTCCTTCGTTCACTGCGGTGAAAGTATATCCGTCGCGGCTTACGGCCATATAGAGTCCGTGCGTTTCGTCCCGATGGAACACCATCAGATAAGCCCTCATATCCTTTTCCTGCGGAATGGCATTGCGGTAGAGGAAGTTTCTGAAGAATGCTTTGCCTTTTCCGCCCGAGTAAAGTGCCGGACGGAGCGCATGGAAGCCCTTGTATACATTGTGGTTCAATGACGATACATCCAGATTTTCAGCAAGTACAGTCTGAATCGTAGTCCATCCCTTGCCGTTTTTGCTTGCGGATATTGTCAGCCTGTTCCCCTGGTTCAGGATTTTGGCGATGAATGTTTTTCCGAATATGCTGGGCTTTGTCAGAGGCTCTTTTTCGCCCCGATAGACGGTGAAGGTCTTTCCGTCTGAAACGATTCCGGCGTACGCCTTTTCGTTATAGTAGAGCAGGAGGCCTCCCTGATTTCCTTTGCCGGTTGTGATTTCCACCTGTGTTTCGTAGCACTTGTCGGTGGCGGTGGCAAGCAGCAGGCGTCCGTCCGAAGGAGATTCCCCTTTCCCGCTTACCTCCAGCGTGTTGTCCTTTATGCTCAGAGCGTTCGGGGCATATTCCTTCCAGAATGTCCATTGCAGGCCGAGCTGGGGGGGGCTGAAGTCATCCGAGAGTTCCATGACCGCCTGTCCTTCCGGAAGGTCGGACGGAGCGGTTCGGGCCGTGCGGAACCATCCGTCGGATGTCCATTCAACCGGTTCGATGAGGGTGGAGCGTCCCAGCGTGTGGTAGCCGTTCGCGTAGGCGTGGTATACGATCCACCAGTTTCCGTCTGCATCATCCACCAGTGTGCCGTGCCCTTTCGACCACCACCTTTCTTTACTGCTGTAGGTATGCACTATCGGGTTGTAGGGCGAGTTTTCCCACGGACCGAAGATGCTTTTCGAGCGGGCGGCCACGCACATGTGGCTGGTTGCGGGTCCGGCAGTTCCGCCTTCAGCCGATACCATGTAATAATATCCGTCCTTCTTGACCAGCTTGGGAGATTCCAGGTACATGTCATTTCCTTCTGTAACCCAGTTCTTTGGATATTTCCATCCGTCATACACTTTCCGGCTTTCTCCGGCCACTTTCAGTCCGTCATCCGTCAGCGGAGTCACCCAGCCGTTGTTGGTGAACAGGTAGCGGTGCCCGTCCTCGCCCACCACATGTCCCGGGTCGATGCCTTTGATGTCGAGTCGGACAGGCTTGCTCCACGGGCCACGTATGTCATCGGCCCAGACCACCCAGTTCACTCCGTCTGAAGGATAATAAATGTAGTATTTGCCGTTGCACTTCACCAAATCAGGAGCCATCGCCGAACCTTCGTACTCCGGTACGGCCCGGCAGACAGGTTTCCAGTTTGCCAGGTCCTGCGAATGCCAGATGAGGAACCCCGGCGCGTAATAGAATGGTGAGTGCGTCATGTAATAGTCCTTTCCGTCACGCAGAATGGTGGGGTCGGGATAGTCGCCCGGAAAGATAGCCTTGGGATAGGTCTGCGCCCAGAGTCCCATCCACATGAATAGCGGGAAGATGAGTGCCAGAAGTTTTCGCATAAATGTTTACGGCTTAAGCTCAAAAAAGGCTTTCAAAGAAAGATTCAACCTCGTTTGAAAGCCTTTATGATGGAGTGTCTTTTTAGAAAAGTTTTTTATCTTGCTGCAAGAAACAATGATTGTCCGCTGGCCGCACGTGCAGTGGCGAGTCCCTGCAAGTCGGGAGATACAGTCATCGGAGTGCCGTCCGCCTGTTTGAACGTGATGGTTCCGTCTTCGTTCATCGTAATCAGTTCATAGCTTTCGCCCTCAGAGGTGACGGCGTTCCATGTGCGGTTTTCTGCATTGTAAACCAGATTCAGCGGCTTGTCTTCTTCGCCTTTCTTCGTTATGGTATACCCGTCTTCGTTGGTGCGTACCATGTATTCGCCGTTTTCGCCCTTCACGGTCTTTACCTTTCCGACATCAGCCAGCGGGTTTGAGCCCGACCAGAATTCCACGGAGTTCAGAACGATGACATCCGCTATATATGCCACTTCATACACCGGGATGAGGTGGAAGGCCAGAAAAACAACTTCGTTCACAAACTTATTTCCGATACTTTGGTTCCAATCTTTCAGGTTGTTCCAGAGGCCGAAGGAGCCGATGCAGGATGTGCAGAGCAGGCTTCCGCTTAATACGGCGCACAGAACTGTCATTCTTGTTTTTTTCATACGCATTCAAATTTTAATTGAGTTATAAGTCCGTTTTATATCTCGTTTTTTATGTATTGACAACAAAGTTAGAACTTAATTTGGAAATTGAAAGAAAAAAGCCGGAAAAATCATTATCTTTGTGCGTTTTTTTAGGATAAATATCAAATTAAAACATAAAATTAAAAGATGAAAGAACATATCCAGAAAAAGTTGAGCGATTCGAAGACGGCGCGCTGGTCGGCCATGCTGATCGTTTCGTTTACAATGATGTGCGGTTACTTCTTGACCGATGTGATGTCCCCTTTGGAAAATTTGTTGACAACCCAGGGAAAGGTAGTGTACTTTACGGACGATACGTCGATGTCTGCTGACAGTCTGATAACCAAGGTGAAGCTTTTTTCAGCGGCAAGCGCCCTGTCAGAACCTGAACTGGCGGTGGAAAAGCTGGAGGAAGGGATGAACCTCAAGTATATGGATTCGGTTGACGGCATACAGACGGAGATGGAGAAGACGGTCAGTGCCGTGGCGAAAGGAGAAGGATGGTCGAGTACGGAATATGGATTCTTTTCCGGTGCCTATGGCATGATAAACGTGTTTCTGCTGATGCTTTTCTTCGGCGGACTGATTCTGGATAAGATGGGAATCCGCTTTACCGGTACATTGTCGTGCGGCTTGATGCTGGCGGGAGCGCTCATCAAATGGTATGCGTTGTCTACGGATTTCGGAGGCTCGATGCTTTTTGGAATGAACATGCAGGTGGCGCTTGCCTCTGTCGGCTTTGCGGTGTTCGGCATGGGAGCTGAAATTACCGGAATTACCGTATCGAAAGTAATCGTGAAATGGTTCACGGGCAAGGAGCTGGCCTTGGCAATGGGGCTTCAAGTGGCTATGGCGCGTATCGGAACAGCGATAGCGCTGGGGGTAAGCCTGCCTGTCGCACGGATGATGGGGGCTGTTTCTTATCCGGTGCTGTTCGGAGCCATTGCCCTGTGTGTAGGTTTTGTTTCTTATATGGTATATTGCGTGATGGACCGCAAGGAGGATGCTTCGGAAGTTGCTGTGCGTCAGGAAGCGGGAGAAAAGGAAGAGGAAGGCTTCAGAATGGCCGACCTGAAGCAGATATTCGGCAGCAGGGGCTTCTGGCTGATCACGCTGCTGTGCCTGATGTTTTACGCCGGCGTGTTCCCGTTCCTCAAGTTCGCAACCAAGCTGATGATCTTCAAGTATGGCGTTCCCGAATCGTTTGCCGGACTGATTCCGGCTTTGCTTCCGTTCGGAACCATTTTGCTGACCCCCCTGTTCGGGTCGTTGTACGACCGTATCGGCAAAGGGGCTACGTTGATGCTTATCGGTTCGGTCATGCTTACCGTGGTGCATATTTTGTTTACCCTTCCAGTGCTCGACTACTGGTGGTTTGCCGTGATTGTGATGGTTGTGCTTGGAATCGCTTTTTCTCTCGTGCCGAGTGCCATGTGGCCTTCTGTTCCTAAAATCATTCCCTTGAAGCAGTTGGGTTCTGCCTATGCCATCATTTTTTACATCCAGAATATCGGTCTGATGGCTGTGCCTTGGCTGATCGGATGGGTGATCGACCGCTTTGCGACCTTGCGCGACGCTTCCGGAACCATTACGGGGTATGACTATACGGTTCCGATGGCTATCTTCTCTCTTTTCGGGCTGTGCGCAATCGTGATAGCCTTGATGCTCCGTTCGGAAGACGCGAAGAAACATTACGGGCTTGAGGAGGCCAATATAAAGAAATAAGGATATTTTTACCTCTTCACTCCAGTGAGGAGTTCGTATCACTGGAGTGAAGAGATTGCATCACTGGAGTGAGGAGATCGTATCACTGCAGTGAAGAGATAAAGATGACGGGAAGTTTTTCGGAGCTTCCCGTTGTTTTTTTATTGTCTGTTGTCGGCTCCCCACATCATCTTTTCCCTTAACGTGTTGAAAAAGGAGTGGTTGCACCGTTTCACGATGCGTATGAAGTATTCGGCGCGCCGGATGGTCAGTCGGGTTCCTTCCCTGCAGGTTTCGCTTCTTCCGTCGACGGAAACCCAGAAGTTATGGCTCCGGCTTTCTACGTCAAGGGTTATTTCCCAGTCGTCGCGCAGCACGATCGGACGGACGTTGAGGCTGTGCGGAGCTACGGCGGTCAGACTGATGGTGCCGCTTTGCGGAACCATGACCGGTCCTCCCACGCTGAGCGAATAGGCCGTAGATCCTGTAGGTGTAGCAATGATCAGTCCGTCGGCCTGATACACGTTGAGCGGCTCGTTGTTTATGTAGGCCCGGATGGTAATCATCGACGAACTGTCCTGTTTCAGCACGGCTATTTCGTTCAGTCCGTAGGGGTAGCCTTTCAGCACCTGGCCGTTGCTGGTGAGCTTGAGTACCCGTCTGGGTTCGGCGAGATACTTTCCGCGGTAGATTTCTTCAAAGGTTTCTTCCATTTGGTCGGGCGATATGGCGGCCAGGAATCCCAGCCGTCCGGTATTGATTCCGAGGATGGGTATTCCCTTGTTTCCTACCCGGCTGGCCGTTTTCAGAAAAGTTCCATCTCCGCCTACGCTCAGGGCCATGTCGGCATGGAAGTCGTTCCCGTCAAACACTTCCAGTCCGCCGAGGTCTGCCCGTGTGTGGTGCTTCAGGAAATAGTAGAATTCGCTGCTGATGCAGATTTGCGCTTCTTTCCGGCGCAGGATGTCCAGCAGGTTGGCTATATGTGCAGATTTGTGTTCTTGGTAAGTGTTCCCGAAAAGGGCGAACTTCATGTTTGGTTGCATATATTTTGTTGCTTTTTATCAATCTTTTTTAGGGGTGTTATGGCAAGTTTCTCGTAAAACCTGCTAACTTTGCATATCGTAGACGCAAAGATAGCAATTTTCGTGCAAAACGGATTTGCGTCTGCTGTATTTTGAACCATAAAAAGAGTGACGAACAAAATTGTCTTAAGGGATTATGATGCTTACTGTACTTGCGGCAGCCCAGGCTGCCGTTGAAACTGTAGCCGGTGAAAATCCGGTACTCACGCCTGTTACTGCCGGCGAACCTCAGATGAATCTTTGGGATATGGCCTGCAAGGGAGGCTGGATTATGATTGTGCTTGCCGTGATGTCGGTCATCGCGTTCTATATTTTCTTTGAGCGTGCGGTGACAATACGCAAGGCGGCAAAGGATGATCCGCTGTTCATGGACCGCATACGCGACTATGTGAAGTCGGACGACATGACATCGGCTCTCAACTATTGCCGGATGACCAATACGCCTTCCGCGCGTATGATAGAAAAGGGACTCAAACGCATGGGACGCCCTGTTTCAGACATCCAGGCGGCCATTGAGAACACCGGAAACATCGAGGTGGCGAAACTGGAGGACAAGCTTTCGATCATGGCAACCATTTCCAGCGGAGCGCCGATGCTGGGGTTTCTGGGAACAGTAACCGGTATGGTGCGTGCCTTCTGGAATATGGCGAATGCGGGAAACAACATTGACATCACGCTGTTGTCGAGCGGCATTTACGAGGCCATGATCACTACCGTGGGCGGTCTGATTGTGGGCATTGCGGTGATGTTTGCCTATAATCATCTGGTCTACCGCATAGATAAGGTGGTGAATCAGATGGAGGCAAAGACCATGGCTTTCATGGATCTGCTGAACGAACCAAACTCTTAAATTCTGAAGTATGTCATTGAAAAGAAGACAAAAAATATCGCCGGTGTTCAATATGTCGTCCATGACGGACCTCATTTTCCTGCTGCTGATATTTTTCATGATTACTTCGACAATGGTTTCGCCGAATGCCATCAAGGTGCTTCTGCCTCAAGGCTCTGAACAGACGTCGGCCAAACCGATGGCGAGGGTGATCATCGACAAGAACCTCAACTATTACGGAGCGTTCGGCAACGAAGATGAAATGCCGCTCGGGGTAGACGAACTGACTGCTTTTCTGCAGGAATGCGCGCAGAAGGAGCCGGAAATGTATGTGGCTCTTTATGCCGACGAGTCGATACCGTATAGGGAAATAGTGCGTGTGCTGAATATTGCAAACGAAAATCACTTTAAGATGGTGCTGGCCACAAGGCGGCCGGACAAGAGTAAATGACCGGAATGAAACGAAGCAAGGTAACGGGAGTCGTATGTACGGCGGCGCTTCATTTGGCTGTGCTGGCGCTGCTTTTCCTTCTGAAGTTTTCTGTTCCGCAGGAGCAGGAAGAAGGTGGCGTGCCTGTTATGCTCGGCGATGCGGAATCGGGAACGGGGGAGGAAGAGGCTTATTCGCTGACTGAAGTGGATGTGATGCCTGCCCCGGAAGAGGCAAGTGAAGCGGAAGTGGACGACCGTCCGATGATTTCGCAGGAGGACGACTCGCCCATGAAGGTTGAAAAGGAAACCGAAAAGAAGAAAGAGGAAGCGAAAGAGTCTGAAACTGAGGCTGTGAAGAAGCCGAAGGAGAAGACCGAAGCCGAAAAGCGTGCCGAGGCGGAACGTGCCATGGCGCAGGCCGCTGCAAACAAGATAGCCGGGGCTTTCGGCAAAGGCTCGAAGATGGGGGCTGCGGGCGACGGACACGGGACGCACCGTCAGGGAAGTGCGGCAGGAAACAGCAGCGAAGGGAAGCCTTCGGGAACCGGCGGAATCGGAGTGTATGACCTTCAGGGGCGTTCGCTGGGTACAGGCGCATTGCCGGTGCCTGTCTATAATGTCCAGGATGAAGGCCGCGTGGTGGTGACTATCGTTGTTAATCCCGAAGGGGCGGTTATCCGCACAAGCATCAACAAGCGTACCAATACGGTGAATCCGGCTTTGCGCCGGGCTGCGCTGGAGGCTGCCCAAAAAGCACGCTTTAATGCGGTTGACGGAGTGGACAACCAAAGCGGAACAATAACGTATTATTTCAAGCTGAAGTAGAATTGTAGAACCTTATAAACATATGAATATGAAAGCAGTTTGTATTTTTTTGGCAGAAGGATTCGAAGAATCTGAGGCATTGTTGCCGTTAGACATCATGCGTCGTGGCGGACTGAGTGTGAAGACGGTTTCCGTTACGGGAAACAGGACGGTTGCAGGTGCACATGCTGTTCCTGTAGTTGCGGATATGTTGTTTGAAGACCTGAAAGAGGATGACGTGGAGATGGTTGTATTGCCGGGCGGACTGCCGGGAGCTGCCAATCTGGACGCTCATGCAGGACTGGGCAAACTGATCATGGATTTTGCTTCTGCAAACAAGCCGTTGGCTGCTATTTGTGCGGCTCCGATGGTATATGGAAAACGCGGACTGCTGAAAGGCAAGAAGGCTACCTGCTATCCCGGTTTCGACAAATACCTGGAAGGAGCTGAATATACAGGCAACATGGTAGAAGCATGTGATAATTTCATCCTTGGCAAAGGCCCGGCTGCAGCTGCTGAGTTTGGCTTCGCTTTGCTGGCAAAGCTTGCGGGAGAGTCAAAGGCGCAGGAAGTTAAATCGGGAATGCTGTTTGCCTGATGAAAAAATACCTGATAGTTGTTGCAGGTGGCAAAGGTGTACGCATGGGGGGCAGTGTGCCTAAGCAGTTTCTTTCTGTGAAGGGCAAGCCGGTACTTATGCGTACGCTTGAAGCGTTTTATTCCTGGGACAAGGGGATGGAACTGATTGTGGTGCTTCCGGAAGAACAACAGTCCTGCTGGAAGCATTTGTGTGCGGAACATGGCTTTCATGTTCCGCATAAGGTTGCTTCAGGGGGAGAAACGCGCTTCCATTCGGTGAAAAACGGGTTGGAACTGATTCCTGGCGAAGAAGGGATGGTGGGTGTACACGATGGTGTGCGTCCGTTTGTATCGGCCGAGGTGATAGCGGAGTGTTATCGTCAGGCTGAAAGCAGGGAGGCCGTTGTTCCGGTCATAGATGTGGTGGAAACAGTGCGCCGTCTGTTGCCGGACGGAGGAAGCGAAACGGTTCCTCGCAGCGATTACAGGCTTGTGCAGACTCCCCAGGTTTTTGCTGTGAAACTTTTGAAGCAGGCATACGCTCAGGATTATGTTCCCCAATTCACAGACGATGCTTCTGTGGTCGAAGCATTGGGGCATCCGGTGTATCTGGTTCCGGGCAACCGGGAGAACATCAAGCTGACCACTCCTTTTGATCTGAAAATGGCGGAGGCACTCATAAAAGACTGATGATTGATCTATCTACACGCGACATAAAGTTCTTGCAGGGGGTAGGACCTCAGCGTGCGGCTGTTCTGAACAAAGAACTGGGTATATGTTCTTTCAAGGATCTGCTGTATTATTTCCCGTATAAGTATGTAGACAGAAGCCGTCTGTATCTGATTCGGGAGATTGACGGAAATATGCCTTATATCCAGTTGCGTGGACGTATCTTGAGCTTTGAAACGTTTGGAGAAGGACGCCAGCGGAGGCTGGTGGGGCATTTTACCGACGGCACGGGCGTGATAGATCTGGTGTGGTTTCAGGGGTTGAAATACATTGAAGGGAAGTATAAGGCTAACGAAGAGTACATCGTGTTCGGCAAGCCTACTGTCTTTAGCGGACGCATCAATGTGGCGCATCCGGACATTGATCCTGCGGCAGATCTGAAACTGAGCGAGATGGGGCTTGAACCGTATTATAATACAACGGAGAAGATGAAGCGTCACAGCCTGAACTCACATGCCGTCCAGAAACTGATGAAGAATCTTTTTGCCCTGCTGAAAGAAGACGCATTTGATGAAACGCTCAGTCCGTCGCTGGTGGCCGCCTATCATTTGATGCCGCTGACTGATGCGTTGCATAATATTCATTTCCCGCGTAATCCGGAATTTCTTCGCAAGGCGCGTTATCGTCTGAAGTTCGAAGAACTCTTTTACGTACAGTTGAATATCCTGCGGTATACGAAAGAGCGGAGAAACAAGTTCCGCGGTCTGGTGTTTGGCCGGGTGGGAGAGATTTTCAATACATTCTATTCAAAGAACCTGCCTTTTGAACTGACTGGTGCGCAGAAGCGGGTGATAAAGGAAATGAGGCAAGACATGCGCAGCGGCCGTCAGATGAACCGCCTGTTGCAGGGGGATGTGGGGAGCGGAAAGACGCTTGTTGCCTTGATGACCATGCTGATAGCCCTGGACAACGGTTATCAGGCCTGTATGATGGCTCCTACGGAAATTCTTGCAACTCAGCATTATGAAACCATCACGCGTTTCCTTGCCGGAATGGATGTGCGGGTGGAACTGCTTACAGGCAGCATTAAAGGGAAAAGGCGGGAAACGGTTCTGCGCGACCTGCTGACAGGTGACGTGCATATCCTGATAGGCACCCATGCGGTGATAGAGGATACGGTGGGGTTCTCTTCGCTTGGTCTTGTCGTGATAGACGAGCAGCATCGCTTCGGCGTTGCTCAGCGCGCCAAACTGTGGGCTAAGAATGTTTCGCCTCCCCATGTGCTGGTGATGACGGCCACCCCTATTCCCCGCACGCTGGCAATGACGCTTTATGGCGACCTTGATGTATCTGTTATCGATGAACTGCCCCCCGGAAGAAAGCCGATACAGACTGTTCACCAGTTCGACAACCGTCGTGCCAGTATGTATGCTTTCATGCGGAAGCAAATACAGGAGGGGAGGCAGGTTTATGTAGTGTATCCCTTGATTCAGGAAAGCGAAAAGATGGATATCAAGAACTTGGAGGACGGCTATCTGCATATTTGCGAGGCATTTCCGGAGTATAAAGTGAGCAAGGTGCATGGCAAGATGAAGCCGGCGGAAAAAGATGAAGAGATGCAGCGTTTTCTGCGGAATGAAACGCAGATCATGGTGGCTACAACGGTGATAGAAGTCGGAGTGAATGTTCCGAATGCATCTGTAATGGTGATTGAGAATGCCGAACGGTTCGGGCTGTCCCAGCTTCACCAGTTGCGCGGGCGTGTGGGACGGGGTGCGGATCAGTCTTACTGCATTCTGGTGACCGGCTATAAGCTTACGGAAGACACGCGGAAGCGCATTGAAATCATGGTGCAGACAAACGATGGCTTTGAGATTGCGGAGGCTGATCTGAAATTGCGCGGGCCCGGTGATCTGGAAGGGACGCAACAGAGCGGCGTGGCTTTTGACTTGAAGGTCGCTGATATAGCCAAGGATGGCCAGCTTCTGCAATATGTGCGTGATATAGCCGAAAGACTGCTTGATTCTGATCCCAACGGAGAACGTCCGGAAAATGCCATTGTATGGAGGCAGCTAAGAGAGCTGCGCAAGAAAAATGTAAACTGGTCTGTGATTTCCTGAGATTTCTTTGAGAGGTGTGCCGAAATGAAAATCAGCCTTTCATTCGGCACACCTCTTTCTGTTGGGAAATATGTTTATTCCATTTCTTCAGCCTGCGGCTGTTGGGGGAAGTCCGGATCGCTCAGAACGTGTTTGGCAAAATTATATCCTTCTGCCTTGTACACTCGCATCAGCGCTTCCAGCCGGTTCAGGAAATCACGGTAGTTCTTATGGGATGAACAAGTCCACTGGTTTTCTGACAAGGCAGCCCAGCGTGGAAGAACCATGTATTGTACGTGGTCGAACGTCGCGATATATTCCGTCCACAGGTTGGCCTGTACACCGATGATGTGCTTGCTTTCTTCAACGGAGAGTGACTCCGGTATCGGACTGTATTCATATACTTTCTTGACCGGGATATAGCCGCCTATTCCCAGCGGTTCATTTTCCTTGTCTTTACTTTGCATATAATCAAAATAGAGATAAGTGTTGGGTGTCATGATCACATCGTGTCCGCTTTGAGCAGCCTGGATGCCGCCTTTCTCTCCTCTCCACGACATGATGGTTGCTCCGGGTATTGCGTTTCCTTCCAGCATTTCGTCCCAGCCGATTATTTTTCTTCCGTGTTTTTCAAGGAAAGAAGCCACGTGCTGCATTACGAATGTCTGAAGATACTGTTCCTTTGTATGGGTTTTGTCGCTTCTGATGCCTTCTGCCTTGATCCGTGCCTGACATTTGGGGCATTTTTCCCAGCGCACTTTCGGACATTCGTCGCCGCCGATATGGATGTATTGTGCCGGGAATATCTGCATGATTTCGGTGAATACGTCGTCGAGGAACTGAAGCGCCTTGTCATTGCCGGCGCATAGGACTTCTTCGGATATTCCCCATTTAGTCCATACTTTATACGGGCCTCCTGTGCAGCCAAGATCCGGATAAGCAGTCAGGGCAGCCTGCATGTGTCCGGGAAGATCGACTTCTGGAATGACTGTGATGTAACGCTCTGCTGCATACGCCACGATTTCTTTGGCTTCTTCCTGTGTGTAGAATCCTCCATAGGGCTTTCCGTCGAAGCGCTCCGGCCTTTCGCTCGCATGTCCGATCAGCGTTTCTTCACGTTGCGAACCCACTTCCGTCAGTTTGGGATATTTTTTTATTTCGATTCTCCATCCTTGGTCATCAGTGATGTGCCAGTGCAGGCGGTTCATGTTGTGGAGAGCCATCATGTCAATATATTCTTTTACTTCTTCGATTGTAAAGAAATGGCGAGCTACATCGAAGTGTGCTCCTCTGTATCCGAAGCGTGGACTGTCTTCTATTGTTGCGGATGGAAATTCCACGTTGCTTTTCTTTTCGCTTGCCGGAAGCGTTTTGCGCAATGTCTGTATTCCGTAGAATGTTCCGGCTTCCGAGGCTCCTTGAATGATTATCTGGTCAGGAGTTACTTTCAGTGAGTATGCTTCCGGATTATCAGATTCAAGGCCGGTTTGCAGCAGTATGACGTTGTTGTCTTTCGCTTCAGTTGTGGTCTGAAGATTCAAATGCACCATTTTGCTGATGTATTCAGACAGGAACTGTGCGTTTCGTCCCATTTTTTCGTTGCCTTCCGGATAAACGATTTTCGTCCGGCTGTTTAAAACAAACGATTCACCCTTGTTTGCCGTTGTGTCTATTTGCTGCGGACAAGGTACAATCCGGTAGTCGGCGGTTGCCGCAGGCTGTTGGCATGAAGTGCCCCATAGTGAAAGGACGAAGATGCCGCCCAATAAAAAGCTTTTTTTCATGGTTGTGTGTTTTTAAAGTTAAATGTTGAGTCTTTCTGCAAATATAATGGATGTTTGTCATTGTGCCTAATGCTGAGGGGATAATAATGTGGATTTTTCTCGTCGGGATGGAGTGGTCAGTGGCAGGCAAATACGTTTCTGCCGTTTTGTCTGTGAGGCCTTGAACTTTTTCCGGCGTTGTTTTTTTATATTGTCTTAGAAATGAAATAGGAGGTATAATTGGTGCGTTTTTTTTGTATAAAAGATGATATTTTTCATTTTGCTTCAACAAAAGTGACAGCCTTTAAAACAAAATTGATGTTGTGAATACATATTTGTCTAAAACAAATACAAACCGATGAAGATGAAGGTTTTATTAAATCTAAATTTGTATCATAAGAATTAAATGATTTATTAACCAATAAAACTATTATGAAAAAACAGTTTTTGTATCTGTTCGGGTTTTTGGCTTTGACGGCTTGCACCGATGATGAGGATGTTTTTAGTGGTGGAGAAATTGCGGAGCCGGTAATCACTCCCGAGAACAAACCGAACGATGTGGTGACAGGAGATGTGTTTGCCAAACTCAATCTTGATTATCCTGGTCTGGAAAAAGTGAAACAGCACTATGAAGCAGATGAGCAGTATTATGCCGCTCTTGCTTTATTAGACTATTACCGCAACCGGAACATATCCAATCCGGAAGTAGACCTGATAACTCCTTCTCCTACAGACGGAGAGAAACGGATGGCAGACCAGGCTCTGGAAGAAAACGGGTATCGTTTCCGTGTGGGAACTTTTGTCGAAGAAGGGACGGCAGGGCAGTCTGATGCAGTGTATTATTCTTTTGATAATGGAGATGCTGGAATAAACTGGAATATGGAACCGGAAGGTACAAGCCGTGAGTTCAGCTACCAGCAACACCGCTGGCAGTGGATGGAAGCTCAGGCTGAAACTTACCGTTCAACTCGTAACGAAACATATATCCAATCGTGGATAGACGTGTATAACAGCTGGTTGAATGCGTTTCCTTGCCCTAACGTGAAATTCGATGACCCGAGAGTCAATGATTCGGACTACAAGAACGACTCTTATCAGTGGAAAGGACTTCAGACTGCGGAACGTGTGCTGACGATGGTTAATATTCTACCTTATTATATATACTCGGACAATTTTACTCCTGAACTGTTGACCACATTCCTTAATTCGTTTGCTGATCATGTGGAAATGGTTCGTCTGAATTATTATTCAGATGGAAACATCCGCATTACGCAGGCTCAGTCTGTGGCTACTGCTGGAATTCTTATGCCAGAGTTCAAAAATTCGCAAGAGTGGACAAACGAAGGCTGCACTATGCTCAATGAGGCGATGGATCAGCAATGGCTTGCAGACGGCGTGCATTACGAATTAGATCCTTCTTATCATATCTCAGCGATTTCTGATTTTCTTTCTGTAGTCAGTTTGGCAGAAGCGGCACAGGCGAACGGTTCGTCTACCCCTCTGTATGGGGATATTGTCGACCGTCTTAAATCGTCCATGCAGTTTGTGTTTGACCTGGCCTATCCGAATTATCAGGTTGACAATTGGAATGATACGCGTGCCAGTGCCTATACAACTTCATGGAGAAACCGGATGAGGGAATATGCTGCTCTTTTCCCGGAAGATGATGAATGGCTTTATGTGTCATGGGGAGGATCTCACGGAGGAACTCAACCCACATGGACAAGCAAGGCTTATGCTACCAGCGGCTATTATATGTTACGCAACTGGGGGAACGACCCGATTATGATGGTGTTGAAAAACAACTATAACCCTGACGCGTCGTGGCATTGCCAGCCAGACAACGGCACATTCAGTTTGTGGTATAAAGGACGCAACTTCTTTCCGGATGCTGGTTGCTATTCTTATGATGAAGGAACTCAACGCAGCACTTACCGGCAGTCTATGATTCACAATACGGTGTCGATTCAAAACAACAATTTCCCGGAAAGCCAGCAGTTGGGCGAGATGCTGAAGCATGAGTCTACAAGCGTTTATGACGCCATAGTTACGGAAAACCTTTCTTATCCTCAAGGTATGTCTATAGGGAGTGCAACAATGGCAGGAAATTTTTATCACCGCCGCACGGCATTCTTTGTGAAGAGTGCAGCAACGCCGTTCTTCGTATTGTTGGATGAGATGCACGGCGAACCGGGAGAAACAAATGTGAACAACAAGTTCAACATAAATTTCCATCTGTATGCTGAAGCAGGACAGAATGTTGTTATAGACAATAATCCGAAGAAAAGCGATGCAACCATCGATGAGGCCAAATATGCGCAGGCACATACTGCATTTGAAGACGGGAATAACCTGCTTGTCAAAGCATTTGCATATAATGAACAGGATTTCGAGATGACAACAAACAAGGGTGATGTGGCTGTTTCTGAAACGGTAGGGCAGACAACAGGCGAAGTGCGCGACTGGCTGCGTATTAACGGACGTAAACCTGCGGGATCAATGAACCGTATCATCACGATTCTGTATCCGTATAATGGAACTGCTGTACCTTCTACGGAAATTAAGGCGAAGTTTACAGACGCACCTGCCGATGTGACTTATCCTGAAAGTGCAGCTTTCCAGGTGACGGTGGGCGGTGAAACTTTCGACCTTTCATATACATTGTAATAATTCATTAACTAAATATCCATACAATGAAACTAAAACGTCAACACTTTTCATCAGGGTTTCTGGCAATCCTGATGCTTGTCCTAATGGCGGTGTCAACCACTTCCTGCAAGGACACGGAAACCGTCGACACGTCGGGCTTTCAGTTGCACTATACCAGCATGACTGATATAGCGCCGTCCATGTCGGGGTATGTTATCGCTAACCCCTCATATAAGGGACTTCCTCCTTCTGATTTTGCGATTACGCGGATTACTTTTGGTGAAGAAGGTGAGGCTTATACAGGTGACAGCTTTCAGATTGATGCTTCGTCCGGATCAATAGAGATTCTGAATACGGACAACCTGTCTGTAGGAGTGTATCGGATATCTGTTTCATGCGTATCGGGAGGTACAACCTATTCGTTTCCCGATATTGTAGAAGTAAATTTTCTGAAGCCTGTCCCTGACGGAATTGTAGTTGAGCCGAATCTGTTGACCGCTGATTACAATGATATTCTTGATGCAAACAGCGAAGCAGAAATGCCGACAGCGCAAGTAACAACGGATAACTCTGCAGAGCATATAACCATCACAGGGTATGCCATATCCAACGTGCGCCGTGGGGATGTGATTTATGACAATACGGCTAATCCGCTTTTTGCTATATCGGAAACGGGAGAAATCTCCATTGTGAAGGGACATGATGAAGCAACTGAAACGAATTTAGTCCCCGGTGTATATACGATTGACTTGAAGTTGAATACACGTGCGGCTGATGCGAACAGTGAATTGGGTATTTATACGGATGCGTTGCAGGTGAATGTCATTTCTGCTCCGCGCGGCTTAAGTTATGCAGACGGCTATGTAGAAGCCGGTGACGGCACATCAGAACATCCTATGAGAGGATTCACCAGCGAAGCTCCTGTTTTGCGCGGATCTGCAGAAGGTGCGAACTATGCCATTGTTGCAGTAAAGAGGAATGGTGTGGAAGATGAAAGCGCGATGGCTAAGTTCAGCATTGATGCAGCAACCGGAATCATTACTATTGGCGATGATCATGGTTTTGTGATTGATGATGTTTATACGGTAGATGTTAGCGTAACTAATGCGTATTCTGCTGAAGGAGAAGTGTACGTTGGAGAAGATGCGTTGACGATTACAGTGGTAGATTGGGTGAGCGCACCGATATCTTTGTCTTATGGCAACGTGAGTGCCCAACGTCTTATTGAGTTTACTGCATCTCCGGAATATGAAGGAGGTACGACTGCATTGGTTTATTCATTTGATAACCTTGATGAAAGTTTGGTGGATTATTTGTCTATTGATTCGGAAACCGGCGTGATTTCAGCTGCGCAAATGCATGAAATAACTCCGGGTGATTATACGGTTGTAGTGAAAGCAAGCAATTTTGTCGGTGAAATTACCGGAACAATGAATCTGCATGTGGATGAACACCCGTGTTACTTCACTTATATCCGATATGGAAACAATCTGGGATTGGATGAAACGACTGAGGCAAGTCAGTACCGTTTCCATAGCCTTGCGGAAATACAGAGTATGGGAACGATTACTCCGACTACAGATATTAATCCAAATAGTGGAGCAACAGTAAGATGGAGTTCAAGACAGGTTGTTCAAAGTGCAGGCATTACTGTTGATGAAAATTCGGGCGTTTTAAATCTTGGAACGACAGCAGATAATTGGGAAGGAGAGAATGGTAGGCAGTTGCCTGTAGTTTTTGTGACAGCTACTGCTACATTGGATGGTTTTTCTTATTCACGCACAGTTCCTGTTTTCTTCCATTTCTCAAAACCGTATAATAATGCGAGTTATAATATAGAGAATGTCACTGTTGAATATACTCCGTTCGTTTTCCATGTCAGTCCTCAAAGGGGAGGGCGTTCAGCTGTGCCCGTTATCACGGGAATAGCAGATTACTCCACTTTCTATATGGATTATCGAAGAGCCTTTAATTATTATAATTTGAATGGAGTTAAGAGTGACGGTACTCCTTTTGTTGATGGACAGCCAAATGCAAGCGGAGGTTCATTCATGCAGAATATGTGGATTGCATGCGGAAATGGAAGTAATTTAGGACAGAAAACTCCTGTATCATTCTTCCAGTCCAATGGAAGAACACCGAAAACTGATCCGACCAGCAACACATTGCTTTATGTTGACAATACTGCTGGAAGTTCAAATAAGTACAGTGTCGTGGTAAACCCGAACATGTGGTATGATGACGGATGGGCAGATGGTGTATTCCATGGCCAGATTACTATTACCAATATAGGTTTAAATGCTGCATCTGATTTGAATAATGCTGTTCAAACGTTCCCGATAGCCATTTGGTTTGACAAGAGTTTGAACTGATAAGAAAAAACAGAAGGAATCTCCGGCATATTCTTTCCGAGAAGTTTTCGGTAGGTGAAGAATATCAAGGGACAGGATGCCGGAAAGGGCCGGAGATTTTGAAACCGTTTTCTTTATAATAAAAACAATTAATGAAACGATTATGAATCATATACATTTATCAAATTCAACAGGCCGGAAGTTTGCACTTACACTTTGCGCATTGCTTCTTACAGTCTGTGTGTATGCTCAGAAAACATTGAACGGTGTGGTGCTTGATGAGCAGGATATGCCTTTGATAGGGGCTACAGTGGCATTCTCCGGAAAAACGGGAGGTACGGTGACAGATATGGACGGAAAGTTCACGTTGAAAGTGAAAGTGGGGGACAAACTGACTTTCTCTTACATCGGCTATCAGACAAAGACAATGACTTTTAAGGGACAGAATAATATTACTGTTCGTCTGGAGCCGGACAATAAGTTGCTGGATGAAGTGGTTGTTGTCGGTTATGGTTCGATGAAGCGCAGCGATTTGACGGGATCGGTTGCTTCTGTCCGCGGTGAAGACTTGATAGGCTATCAGAGCAGCTCGGTTGCCGGAGCGTTGGCAGGCCAGGTGGCTGGTGTGCAGATCACGCAGACTGACGGAACGCCGGGTTCGGGATTCAACATCAACATTCGCGGTGTGGGAACCTTGACGGGCGACGCTTCTCCGCTTTATATTGTGGATGGCTTTCAGGTGGATGATATCGAATACCTTTCAGATGCAGATATTGAATCGATTGAAGTGCTGAAAGATGCTTCTTCTTCTGCCATTTATGGAGCACGTGCGGCAAACGGTGTGGTATTGATTACTACCAAGCAGGGAACGGTGAGCAAACCGACAGTCACTTATAACGGATCGGCTACCTACCGTCATATTTCAAAAAAACTGGATGTGCTCAGTCCGTATGAGTTTGTAAAGCTTCAAGGAGAAATCAACTCACAGTATCTTAACACCTATTATAGAGAAGGAAACGATGAAGATGGCAATCCTTACCGTTATCAGACGTTGGATGATTATATAGGTGTGGAACCGGTAGACTGGCAGGATGAAACATTTAATCCGACTTGGTCGCAGTCGCATAGCGTATCTCTTACCGGAGGTACTGATCAGAGCAAGTATGCAGGAACTTTTTCACGTTATGTAGAAGACGGTATTTTTAATAACAGTGGTTTTGACAAGACGACTTTCAAACTTCGTTTTGACCAGAAGCTTTCAAAGAGCTTGTCGTTTAATGCACAGGTGAACTATTCTATGACTAACCGCAGGGGACAGGGTACATCGGGAGACAGCGGGCGTTTCAACATGTTGGCTCAGATTCTTACCGCACGTCCTACTGCAGGTCTTCGTATGACGAACGAAGAGTTTCTTGCTACTGCCATTGACCCGGAACTGCTGGAAAGCGGCGAAAGTTTGGCGCAGGTGAACCCTGTGATGCAGACAGAAAATGTGACAAACAATAGGAAAGCTGAAATGTGGTCGGGAAACGCAGCAGTTAAATGGGAGATTATCAAAGGCCTGACTGCCAATGTTTCAGGAACGTATCGTACGACTAATACGCGTGCTGATGTCTTTTACCATGACGGATCCAAGGAGGCTTACCGTAATGGTCAGAGTCCATACGGACAAAGCCAGATGACTCGTGAGGTAAGTTGGACAAACAGCAATACCTTGACGTGGAAACAGAAAATCAAGAAGCACAGCTACGATGTGATGCTTGGTCATGAAATTGTATTCAGAGGTACAGAATACTTGTTGGGGCAGTCGATGGATTTTCCGTTTGACAATTTAGGAAACGACAATCTTGGTGTAGGAGCTACCCCGAGCCGTGTCACTTCAAGCCGTTCGGACAATAAGCTGCTTTCTTTCTTTGCCCGTGCAAACTATAATTATAACGACCGTTATCTCTTGACGGCGACAATGCGTGCCGATGGTTCTACCCGGTTCTCTGCAAAGAACAAGTGGGGATATTTCCCTTCATTCTCTGCTGCATGGCGTATTTCGGAAGAAAACTTCATGAAAGGCATTGACTGGATTTCAAACATGAAACTCCGTTTCGGATGGGGATTGGTTGGTAATGACCGGATTTCCAATTATCTTTCACTCGACCTCTATGAAACAACAAAGTATGGCGTGGGCAATCAGGTTGTGACCGTTTTAACGCCGAAGCAGCTGAGAAACTCCAATTTGAAATGGGAGGCTTCTTCTACTGTGAATCTCGGTCTGGATCTGGGTTTCTTTGACAACCGCCTGAATGTTACTGCCGACTTCTTTATCAAGAATACGAAAGACCTGTTGCTTGCACAGTCGTTGGCGCATGTAACTGGATTTGAATCTCAGATGCAAAACATCGGTAAAATACAGAATAAGGGTATAGAACTTAGCCTTACAAGTTCGAACATTGAACGGAAAAATTTCACTTGGCAGACCAATTTCAATATTTCGTTTATCCGCAATGAGCTGAAGGCTCTTGCTGACGGTGTGGATGCCATGTATGCACGTTCCGGTTTCGACAGTAACTTTACGGCTTACGACTATGTAGCGATGGTAGGCGAGTCGCTTGGCCTGATTTACGGTTATGAGTTTGACGGAATCTATCAGAGCGATGACTTCTATACAAGCGCTTCTACCGGTGAGCTGATTCTGAAGCCGGGAGTAACAGACAACCAGCGTTACACTGAAGGAGTGGAACCGGGAGTCGTAAAGTACAAAGATCAGGACGGTGATGGAGTAATTACGACAAATGACCGTACGGTAATCGGCAATGCACTTCCTAAATGGTATGGAGGTATCACCAATACATTTAATTTCTATGGCGTGGACTTCAGCTTCATGTTCTATTTCAACTATGGAAATGATGTGTATAATGCAACCAGACTGTTCTCTACTCAATCTCGTTTGGGACGTAAGAATATGCTGGCTGAGGTGGCAGACCGTTGGAGTCCGACCAATGCTTCAAATAATGTGCCGAAGTATGACGGATATATAACGAATGATGTGTATTCACGTTTTGTGGAAGACGGCTCATTCTTGCGTCTGAAGACGATGACGCTGGGCTATACTTTCCCGCGCGAATGGACGAAGAAATTTAAGGTTTCCAAACTGCGTGTATATGCTCAGGCACAGAACCTGTTCTGTATCACCGGTTATAGCGGCTACGATCCGGAGGTCAGCATGGCAGCCAGCAACCCGATGACTCCGGGACTTGACTGGGGAGCTTATCCGAAGAGCCGTATCTTTACTGTTGGACTTGATTTACAATTCTAAAAAACAATCGAACGATGAAAAAGAAATATCTATATACGATGCTGTTTGCTGCTGCTTGTCTGACAACAGTTGCTACGTCATGCTCCTTGGATGAAGAGGATTATGTAGACATCGAAAAGAACAATTATATGAATGATGCGAGTGAGGCGGAAACCGTGCTGCTTGGGGTATATCAGGCCGGAGCGGTTGATGCTACTTACGGAATGAACTTGTCTTTTTATCTGAATATGGGCACGGATTGCGAACAGGTGGAAGGAAGTTCTACAGAGAACTTCCGTATCGTTCCGACCAATGCTTATCCTACCACTCAATCAGATATCCAGAATACATGGGAGGCCCTTTATACGGGTGTTTACCGTGCCAATGACTTCTTGGAACGTTTGTCTGTCAAAATGGAAAGCTTTGAGTCGGAGGATGACAAGAATCTTGCCGCTATCTATTTGGCGGAAGCCCGTTGTTTGCGCGCTTTGTATAACTTTGAGTTGGTGCGCCGTTTTGGAAACATTGTATTGATGACCAGTACGGCCATGTCAGACCAGCATCCCTCTACCTTTGTGCAGGAGGATCCGGTGAAGGTATATGAGTTCATAGAGGCAGACCTGAAATATGCTATAGAAACGCTTCCGTATGCTACGGACGACACTTATCGTGAAAGTAATGATTTTCGTTTTTCAAAAGGTGCGGCAATGGGTTTGCTGGCAAAAGTTTATGCAACATGGGCCGGATATCCCATCCAGGATACTTCGAAATGGGAGCAGGCTGCCAATATTGCCGGTCAGTTGATAAATTCAGGAAAGCATGATTTGCTGGCTGATTTTGAACAGCTTTGGTATAACACGTGCAACAGTATCTGGGATCCGACAGAAAGCTTGATTGAGATCTCTTTCTATTCTCCTACTGCAAGTGCTTCCAGCGATCCTGTAGGACGTATCGGAAAGTGGAATGGGGTAAGAGCAACTCAGATAGCAGGTACGAGAGGACGTTGTGCGGCAAACGATAAAGTGGTGCATTCATTTGTGCTTGACTGGAGAGCGGAAGATGGCATTGGTATGACGACAGACGGAACTAACAATGTTTATACGTATGAACCGGAAGCCGGTACACCGGGATATGACTGCCGTCGTCCTCTTTCGATCGCTAATTATCAGTATAATGATGACTATGTGCTGTGGACAAAAACATCCAGTACTACGGATGAAGTGGCGGCTCAGAATGATCTTAATCCGGATGCCGGACAAAGGTATAAACAGAATTATACACCTGCAAAGTGGGATATTGAAAAATACACTCAGGCTGCCAATGTTGTCATTAATGATGATAAGTCGAATGTAAACTGGTATGTGCTCCGTTATGCTGATGTGCTGTTGATTTATGCCGAAGCGTTGAATGAATGGAAAGGGGGACCGACTGACGAAGCATATGCGGCAGTAAATAAAGTGCGCCGCCGTGCCTATAATGATACCAGTCATGACCTTGCACAAGGAATGGATCAGGCTGCTTTCCGTGAGGCTGTCCGCAAGGAACGCAAGTATGAGCTGGCGTTTGAAGGACACCGCCGCCTGGATCTGGTACGTTGGGGCATTTATTATGAAACCATTCAGGAAACTTATGACAAGTTGATGAACTGGTGGCCGGATGCCAACTATGTGGTTTACAACTATACGGTGAAAGGCAAAAACGAACTTTGTCCCATCCCGCAGCGCGACATGGACTTGTGTACCCAGTTCAAGCAGAATCCCGGCTGGTAATACAGAAGTGACATAAATTTCAACAAAATTGAAGATTCTCCCGGCTTTTCTGACAGTCGTTTTGACATTTGAGGTCAGTTGTTTACAGCAGAAAGCCTAACTTTGTAATAGAAGGAAACAGGAGAATCTTCAATTATTAACATTAAACTTAAAAAGACGAATGAAAAGACATTTTGTTATTCTCGCTTCTGCAGCTTTGACTTTTGCTGCTTGTCAGAATGCACCCAAGGAGGATTACAGTTGGATTAAAAACAGTTTGGATGTGGCTTCTGCTCAACTGATGCAGACAGCGGAGGAAATTGATGGAACTGGCAAGTTCCCCCGGTCAATATGGACAGGCTATACAATGGATTTCCTTTGCAGTCAATTGGAACGTGATTCCGCTACTTTTAAAGATTCATTGCGGATAAATCCTGCCGCCGACAAACTCGGAAAGCTTCGCCTTTGTAATGTATATGACTGGACAAGCGGATTCTTCCCCGGTACGCTGTGGTATGCATATGAACTGACGGGCAATGACTCACTGAAGACAGAAGCGGTCAAGTATACGAATCAGTTGAATCCGGTCCGCTATTATGGCGGAACGCACGACCTGGGATTCATGGTGAACTGCAGTTACGGAAATGCGCGCCGTCTGGCTCCGAATGACACCATTGCCGCTGTCATGACTGAAACGGCGGATAATCTGTACAAACGTTATAATGATTCAATCGGCTGTATCCGTTCGTGGGATTTCGGCGCATGGAATTTCCCTGTGATTATCGATAATATGATGAATCTGGATCTCTTGTTTACGGTCAGCAAGATGACAGGCGATTCTAAATATAAGGACATTGCCGTAAAACATGCCAATACGACCATGCACAATCATTTCCGTCCGGACTACACCTGCTGGCATGTGGTGAGCTACAACGATGACGGTACGGTAGAAAGGAAGCAGACTCATCAGGGGAAGAACGACGATTCTTCCTGGGCTCGCGGACAGGCATGGGCTGTGTATGGATATACTTCCTGCTTCCGTGAAACAGGTGACTCGACTTATCTCGACTTTGCCTGCCATATAGGCGATATGATTATGGATAAGGTGAAGACCGATGATGCCATTCCGTATTGGGATTATGATGCTCCTGTCACTCCGGAAACTCCGAGGGATGCTTCGGCTGCGGCAGTTACCGCTTCCGGAATGCTGGAACTGAGCACAATGGTTCCTGACGGACAGAAATATTTTGACTATGCCGAAAAGATTCTGAAGAGTCTGTCATCGCCTGCTTATCTGGCAAAACCGGGCGAGAACTGCGGATTTATATTGATGCATTCTACCGGATCGCTTCCCAACGGATCTGAGATTGACACTCCGTTGAATTATGCCGATTATTATTATATGGAGGCACTGAAGCGTTATATGGACCTGAAAAAACTAACCTATAAAGATCTTAAATGATTATGAAACTGAATTTGAAGACCGTGGCGATGGCTGTCGTTTCATGCTTTGCTTTGGGACAGGCTATGGCGCAGGAACTGAAGACTGAAGTCTTTTCTTTGCTGAACCTGGATTATCCCGGACTGGAGAAAGTGAAGGCTTTGCATAATGAAGGAAAGGATGCTGAGGCGGCTAAAGAACTGCTGGATTATTACCGTGCCCGCACAGGTGTGAAAACCCCGGACATCAATCTGAAAAGCATCAAAATCAGCAAGACCGAACAGCAGTGGGCGGACGATGCCTTGCAGCATACTTTTTTTGCGCATAAGGGATACCAGCCCTCGTTTAATTACGGAGAAGACATCGACTGGCGCTATTGGCCGGTAAAGGATAATGAACTGCGCTGGCAGCTTCACCGTCACAAATGGTTTACTCCGATGGGGAAGGCTTACCGTATTTCGGGTGATGAAAAATATGCGGAAGAATGGACCAGACAGTACATCGACTGGATAAGGAAAAATCCGCTGGTGGAAATCAGCAAGGATGAGTTTGAAATGAAAGGAGATTCTAAACTGAAGGGGGATGCCGAGAACATGCGCTTTGCATGGCGTCCGCTGGAAATCAGCAACCGTCTGCAGGACCAGACTACGCAGTTCCAGCTTTTCCTCGTTTCTCCGTCGTTTACGCCGGAATTCCTTACCGAGTTCCTGCTCAATTATTATAAGCATGCGAACTACCTTATCGGACATTACTCTGACAAGGGAAACCACCTGTTGTTTGAGTCGCAGCGCATCATGTATGCCGGGACTTTCTTCCCTGAGTTCAAGGATGCTCAGATGTGGAGAAAAAGCGGTATCGATATCCTGAATCGTGAGATAGGCGTGCAGGTATATGATGACGGAGGGCAGTTTGAACTTGATCCGCATTATCATCTGGCAGCTATCAATATCTTCTGCAAGGCCTTGTATCTGGCAGATATGAACGGCTTCCGTGACGAGTTCCCGAAAAAGTATCTGGATACGGTGGAAAATATGATTATGTTCTACATGAACGTCAGCTTTCCGGACTATACCAATCCTTGTTTCAGCGATGCTAAGCTGACAACCAAGAAGGAAATGATAAAGAACTACAAGCAATGGGCGAAGCTTTTCCCCGACAACAAGGCGATTCTTTATTTTGCAACGGAGGGAAAGAAAGGCGAACTGCCCGCTTATCTGTCGAAAGGTTTCCTGACATCCGGCTTCTTTGTTTTCCGCAACTCTTGGGGAATGGATGCTACCCAGATGGTTGTAAAAGCTGGTCCGAAAGGGTTCTGGCATTGCCAGCCGGACAACGGAACGTTTGAACTTTGGTTCAACGGAAAAGACTTGTTCCCTGATTCCGGTTCGTATGTTTACGCCGGTGAAGGAGAAGTGATGGAATGGAGAAAATGGTTCCGCCAGACAAGGGTGCATAATACGCTGACCTTGAACGACAAGGACTTGGAAACGACAGAGTCTGTAACCAAGCTTTGGCAACCGGATGGAGATGTGCAGACTTTGGTGACAGAAAATCCGGGCTACAAGAACCTGAAGCATCGCCGTTCGGTGTTCTTTGTCAACAACACTTATTTCGTGATTGTCGATGAGGCTGCAGGCAGTGCCAAAGGTGTAGTGAATCTGCATTATCAGATGCCGAAAGGAAAGATAGCCAACAGCCGTGAGGACATGACTTTCGTCACTCAGTTTGAAAACGGCAGCAACATGAAGCTGCAATGTTTCGGCCCGGACGGAATGACAATGAAGAAAGAAGAGGGGTGGCAGTCGACTGCTTACCGCAAGAAGGTGAAGCGTATGAATGTTTCGTTCAATGTCAGAAAAGACGGAGGCGATGCCGTACGCTACATCACTGTCATCTATCCGATGAAAGACAGTGCCGATGCGCCCGAAATGTCTGCCAAGTTCAAGAACAAGAAGTTCGATGAGAAAGGGCTTGAAGTGGAAGTGAAGATGAACGGCAAGAAACAGGTATTGAAATACAATTTATAATCATTGACGGATGAGCGTGTGCCGTCACAGTTCGGTGCACGCTCGTTTTTTTTAAGAAAAATCGGTAATTATGAAAAACATATCAGGCAGTCTTTGTGTGGCCACACTCGGGCTTTTGGGATGTGCTTCCCATCAGAAAGAGCATGCAGAACAGCCCAATATCATTTTCATCATGACAGATGACCATACAACACAGGCAATGTCATGTTATGGAGGCCATCTTATCCAGACTCCCAATATGGACCGCATTGCGGAGGAAGGTATCCGTTTTGACAATTGCTATGCGGTGAATGCTTTGTCGGGACCGTCGCGCGCTTGTGTGCTGACGGGAAAGTTCAGTCATGTGAACGGATTTACAGACAATGCCAGTACCTTTGACGGAAGCCAGCAGACTTTTCCGAAGCTGCTTCAGCAGGCTGGCTATGAAACCGCTGTTATCGGAAAATGGCATCTGATTTCGGAGCCTCAGGGCTTTGACTATTGGAGTATACTGACCGGGCAGGAAGAGCAGGGCGACTATTATGATCCGGATTTCAACGAGAACGGAAAACACATCACGGAAAAAGGTTATGTGACGGATATCATCACGGATAAGGTAATCCGTTTCCTTGACGGAAGAGATACGTCGAAGCCTTTCTGCGTGATGTTCCATCAAAAGGCTCCTCACAGGAACTGGATGCCGGCTCCGGAACATCTTGGGATGTTCAACGATACGGTTTTTCCTGAGCCTGCCACGCTGTTTGATGATTATGCCGGCAGGGGGCGCGCTGCGGCGGAACAGGACATGTCGCTCGCCAGGACTTTTACGGACGACTGGGACTTGAAGCTTATGACGAGGGAAGAGCTTCTGAAAGACACAACCAACCGTCTGTCAAAGGTGTATAGAAGAATGCCTGTGGAAGTGCAGCACAAATGGGATTCTGTTTATGCGGGAAGAATAGCAGAGTACCGCAGAGGCAACCTTAAAGGAAAAGAACTTGTCAGTTGGAAGTACCAGCAGTATATGAGAGATTATTTGGCGACAGTCGTTTCTGTGGATGAAAACATCGGTCGTCTGCTGAAATACCTTGAAGACAAGGGGGAACTTGACAATACGGTCATTGTCTATACATCCGACCAGGGCTTCTTCTTGGGCGAGCACGGCTGGTTCGACAAGCGTTTCATGTATGAAGAATGCCAGCGTATGCCGTTGATAGTCCGTTATCCGAAGGCGATAAAGGCAGGTTCGGTCAGTTCGGCCATTTGCATGAATGTGGATTTCGCTCCTACGTTCCTCGACCTTGCCGGGATAGATATTCCGGAAGACATTCAGGGCGAATCGTTGAAGCCGATTCTTGAAAATGAAGGGAGAACTCCGGACGGATGGAGAAAGGCCGCTTATTATCATTACTATGAATATCCGGCAGAGCATAGCGTAAAGCGTCATTACGGCATACGTACCCGGGACTTCAAGCTGATACATTTTTATAATGATATCGATGAGTGGGAAATGTATGACCTGAAGAAAGATCCGAATGAAATGAACAACGTGTTCGGACATCCGGAATATGCGGAAGTTCAGCAGGAAATGATGTCGCTGCTGAAAGAAACTCAGACGCAGTATGGCGATACGGATCCCGAAGAGAAGGAAAAGGTGCTTTTCAAAGGTGACAGAAGATTCCAGCATAGACAAAAGTAATTATATAAAATCTGATATCATGGACAGAAGACATTTTTTGGAGATTTCGGGCTGGTCGTTTTTGGGACTGGCCGCTTCTGGCAGTTTGCTCGGCGCATGCAAGCCGGGAAGCAAGGAAGCAAAGAAAATCATGCCGTCGCCTACAAACACGAAGCTGTTTTGGGGGGACTTGCACAATCATTGCAACCTGACGTATGGGCACGGCGATATGCGCGACGCATTCGAGGCTGCCAAAGGGCAGCTTGATTTTGTGAGCGTGACACCTCATGCGATGTGGCCGGACATTCCGGGTAGGAACGATCCGCGTCTGTCGTGGGTCATTGACTATCATACCGGCGCTTTCAAACGCTTGAGGGCGGGAGGCTATGACAAGTATGTAAAGATGACGAACGAATATAACAGGGAGGGAGAGTTTCTGACTTTCATAGGCTATGAGGCACACAGCATGGAGCATGGCGACCACGTGGCCTTGAATTACGACTTGAATGCCCCGCTTGTAGAATGTACGTCGATCGAGGACTGGAAACAGAAGGCAAAGGGGCATAAGGTTTTCATTACCCCTCACCACATGGGGTATCAGACCGGCTACCGCGGATATAACTGGAAGTTCTTTACGGAAGGCGATCAGACTCCGTTTGTTGAAATGTATTCGCGTCATGGACTGGCCGAAACGGATCAGGGAGATTATCCGTATCTGCATGATATGGGACCGCGCCAGTGGGAAGGCACTATATTGTACGGTCTTGAGCAGGGGCATAAGTTCGGATTGATAGGATCTACCGACCAGCATTCAGGGTATCCGGGAAGTTACGGCGACGGGCGTGTGGGGGTATTGGCTCCTTCGTTGACCCGTGATGCGGTATGGGAGGCCTTGCGCACGCGCCACGTTTGCTGCGCTACGGGCGACAATATCAAGATTGACTTCCGGCTGAATGACGCGATGATGGGGGATGTGGTGCGAGGAAACAGCCGCCGCATTTATCTGAATGTAGAGGGGCAGAGCTGCATCGACTATATCGACATCGTCAAGAACGGAAGGCTGCTTGCGCGGATGAACGGTCCGATGACTCCGGTTATGCCGGAAGGCGATACCGTACATTGCAAAGTGAAGGTTGAATTCGGCTGGAACCGTGAGGAGCGTTATGTCACCTGGAAGGGAAACCTGTCAATCGACAAGGGACGCATCCTGAAAGTCACTCCTTGTTTCCGCGGTGCAGCGTTTACTTCTCCGCAGGAGGGTGAAACGGAGTTCCATACGCATGTCAACAAGATCATCTCGGCATCGGAGCGTCAGACGGAACTTTTGCTCTATACATCGAAGAACCCGAATACGCTGACTCCGGCTACGCAGGCCGTTATTCTCGAACTGGAGATGCCGAAGGACGGAATCATAACGGCTGATTTTAACGGCAAGCAGTTCAAGCATTCGCTGGGCGAGCTGCTGGAAGGCTCGCGCTCGCATTTTATGATCGGATGGCTGAGCGAGGCCATCTTGTTCAACCGCGCCATGCCTGAAAGCTGCTATATGATTGAGCATTACATGGAGGACAAGGAGCCTGAAAGAGATACGGACTATTATTACGTGCGTGTCCGTCAGCGCGACCAGCAGTGGGCTTTCAGTTCTCCGATATGGGTGGAACGTGTTTGATTGAGTTTGTATGGAAAAGAGATATGTAATCGGAATTGATTTGGGCGGCACGTCCGTGAAATATGCCTTGATTGACAACGAAGGGACGTTTCACCGCCAGGGGCGTTTGCCCTCGTATGCTGACATTTCGGCCGAAGCGATAACGGGACAGATCTGCAAGGCTGTAAGGGATGCGGCTGATGCGGCGGCCAATCTCGGCATCCGCGTTGAAGGCATCGGCATCGGGACTCCAGGCATTGTGGATGCATCGGGACGCAGGGTGCTGGGCGGTGCGGAGAATCTGGCCGGATGGGAGAACCTGCCTCTGGCCGACATCATAGAGAAGGAAATCGGTCTGCCGGTGCGAATCGGAAACGATGCGAACATGATGGGACTGGGAGAAATGGCTTTCGGTGCCGGAAAAGGTTGTGGAAACATCGTGTTCGTGACCGTCGGAACCGGAATCGGCGGTGCGGTGCTGATCGACGGGAAGCTGTTCGGCGGTTATGCAAACCGGGGTACCGAACTTGGACACGTGCCGTTGATTGCAGACGGAGAGCGGTGTGCCTGTGGATCGGTGGGGTGTCTGGAGCACTATGCTTCGGCCTCGGCGCTGGTCCGCCGTTTCCGCGAGCGTCTTGAAAAAGCAGGAGCTCCGGTGCCGTCGGAAGAGATTAACGGTGAACTGATCGTGCGTTTGTACAAGGAAAATGATGCAATTGCCGTGGAAAGCTTCAACGAGCATTGCGACTTTTTGGGGCACGGCATCGCGGGATTCATCAATATATTCAGTCCCCAGCTGGTCGTTGTCGGCGGGGGATTGTCCGAATCGGGCGACTTCTATATAAAGAAAGTCAGCGAGAGTGCATTCAGATATGCTATTCCCGACTGTGCGGTCAACACGCGCATTGTAGCGGCTTCTTTGGGAAACCGTGCCGGATGCCTGGGGGCGGCTTCGCTGTTTTTCTGCGGATGAGTCTTGGACCTTTCGTGATTTCCCTTATGTAAGCTGTTGGAACAGCACTTGTTCTGTATCTCCAGTCTAAGGATATATATCTTTAGGTTGAAGATATGTGTCTTTCGGCTGGAGATGGAGATTGTCTGCCGTATTTTCGGCATTTGTAATGTGGTTTAATGTTTAGGCAATGAGTATGAAGAGAGTTTTATCATTGGCCTTGCTGTGCATGGCGGTGCAGTGGGGGCTGGCTTCCGGGCTTTTGCCCGACTATCTTTATGAGGAATGGAGGAAATCGCCTTTCCCTCAGAAAGGGGTGACGGTTTCTGTAAATCCATCTCCTCTGTTGTGGCCTTCTGTGAGGTATTGGGAAAAGAAGGATGTGACTTACAATGTGTATTTGAGCCGGGATTCCGTGTTTTCTGACGAGTCCACTATGCGGAGCATGGGGCAGCGTTATTGTTTTTTCAATCCTCACCGCTCGCTTGAATCCGGTGTGTGGTACTGGAAATACGAGATTGTAGACAATGGAAAGGTGCTTCCTCAGGGAGTGTTTTCTTTTGTGGTTGAAGCTGATGCGGAAGGAACGGTCACACCCGCTTTCGATGCTTTTGTCCGGAATATTCCGCAGGCCCATCCCAGGGTAATGAACTATGGCAGAAATCTGGACGCTATCCGGCATGAAGCGCCTTCGCATCCGTTGTACAAGCGCATGATCCGTGCTGCCGAACAGGCTGCGGTCAAGCCTGTGTATCGTGGTCCGGTGGAGAGTGATGTCCCTGCCGAGGAACGCCGGCTGAACCAGATAGGAGGGGAGGAAACCGAAATATACAGAACCTTGCTTGAAGGCTATGTGCTTTCCGGAAAACCGGAGCTGCTCGACGCTTTGCTGGAGCGCACGGATGTTCTGCTGCAATGGCCCACTTACGACCTGCTGGGCTCAAAAGTGCTGACTTCGCTGGCTTTGGGATACGACATGCTTTACGATAAGCTGGATGACAAGGTGAAGAAGCGGATACTGGCGGTCATCGACAGCCAGTTGAAGGACGGGCTGAAGCGCTGGCCGGGATACACGGAGGCACGTCAGGTGGAAAATCATTTCTGGCAGATGGAGATTACGGGCAACTTTACTGCGGCTTTGGCTACACTGGGGCATCTGAAATCTGCTGAAGAAATGTTGCGCTACACCTACGAGCTCTTTATCGCCCGCTTTCCGAACCTGTCGACTCAGGATGGCGGATGGGCTGAAGGAGAAGGATACTATAGCGTGAATCAGAGCGCGATCGTTGACATGGCTTTGCTCTTGAAGAAAATAGGGAAGATAGACATCTTCAAGTCGGGATGGTACCGTAACCTGCCCGACTATTTCATCTATTTTTCTCCTGTGGCTTCGCCTGTGTCCGGATTCGGAGATATGCACGACCGCGTAGCTACAGGAAGTCTGAAGGGACGTTCTGAGATGCTGGTCATCGGTTGCGAGGAGAATAATCCGAAAGCCGTTTACCGTCTGTTCAGTTCCTTGAAGCCGGCAGACTCTTTTTATGGAGGGAAGTGTCCGGCTGATTATTGGAAAAAGCCTTTGGCGAAAGTAGAGCCCTGGTATCAGATTGTGGATAATGTGAGGCTGACGGCAAAAGATGCGGTGGAGCCGGATACGGTTGCTCAGGATAAGGTCTTTGTCGGCGTAGGGGCGGCAGCCATGCATACGGATGTGCTGCATCCCGCAGAAAATACGGCTGTGTTTTTCCGGTCTTCTCCCTTTGGCGCAAAGGGGCACATGCACGCCAATCAGAACAGTTTCAACATTGCGCGGAAGGGGGAGCGGCTTTTCTATCCGACGGGTTATTATACGTCGTTCGCCGACCCTCATTCGCTGACTTCATACCGTCATACGCGCGCACATAATACAATTCTGGTGAACGGATGCGGACAGGCTTTCGGTCATGAGGGGTATGGATGGATCAAAAGGCACCTGCACGGACACTCGCTGTCGTATGTGTGCGGCGATGCCAGCCGTGCTTACCGCCCGGTGACGGACGGCCAGTTCAAGGATTTGCTGGAAAAGAACGGCATACTTCAAAACACCGCTTCCGGTTTCGGTGATCCGGGACTGACGAAATACGAGCGGCATCTGGTGTTTGTCCGTCCGGATATCGTGGTTGTGTATGATGTACTTCAGGCTGAAAATCCTTCGGTGTGGACTATGCTGCTCCATACGGTCGAAAAAAGTTCGCTGGCTGATTCGCTGGCTTTGCAGCTGAATACGGAGCGCAGTGTTGCACGCGCCGATGTATTTGGCAGTGTGCCTCTCCGTGCGGAACTGACCGACAAGTTCTTTTCTCCGGCGGTCGACTTCAAGAAGAAATATAAGAACGGAACCCCTTTGCAGTATCATGCTTCATTCAGCAATGCTGCAAAGGTCAGAAATATGCGTTTCCTGACCGTAATCCGGATGAGCGACAAGGGATCGGATCTTTGCCCGCTCGTATGCACGGGAAAAGGAAAGTGGACTGTCGGAAACGTTTCAATTGAGGCGCAGCTTGATGCCGGCAAGCCTGTTATGCTTAAAGTGGAATGCGGAACTTCGCGGCTTGATGTCGGCGAACGGGAAACCCGGCTTGAAGAAAACGGAGTGAAACATTCTTGTTCAGACTTGATACCTGAAGGAAATTATGTATATTAGTGGCAAATTTATGTATTAGGTATGAATGTAAAGTTTTTCTTGTTGGCTGGGACGGTTGCCCCTGTTGCATTGTCTGCTCAGAACCGTCCGAATATTATTTATATTATGACAGACCAGCAGTCGGCTGCAGCCATGAGCTGCGCTGGGACGGCTGAGGTGAAAACGCCGAATATGGATCGGCTGGCTGCGCATGGCGTGAGGTTTGAGAACGCCTACTGCGGGATGCCTTTGAGCGGTCCGACGCGTTCGGCCATGTTTACCGGCTATATGCCGAGCGAAATAGGCACGATAGAAAACGGCATAGCGATTCCCGACTCACTGCAGGAGTATACGCTTGGTTCCTTGATGACGGAAGGAGGGTATTATTGTGCTTATGCAGGCAAGTGGCATGCGAATACCGTTTCGCTGCCCTCCGAATATTCTTTCGGTTTTCATCGTCTGAGCATGAACGGGGACATCGGTCTGGCCGAGTCTTGCGTGGAGTTCCTCCGGAGCAAGCCTGGAACTCCGTTTTTCCTTGTGGCTTCCTTTACGAATCCGCATAATATCTGTGAATATGCACGCCATCAGCATACGCCTTATGCAACGGTAGAGGAACCGCCTTTGGAGGAATGCCCGAATCTTCCTGCGAATTTTGCCGTGAATCCTTATGATGCCAGTGTGCTCGCTTTCGAGAAGAAGCAGAGTTATGCTTTGTATCCCTCGCAAGATTTTACTCCGGACGACTGGCGGCGCTATAGAAATGCGTATTTCCGCCTGGTGGAGGCGGTTGATGCCGAAATCGGGAAGATAGTGGATGAAATAGACCGTCAGGACTTGTGGAAAAATACTGTTATCATATTTACAAGCGATCATGGCGACGGATGCGGCGCTCACCAGTGGAATCAGAAGACCGTGCTTTATGAGGAAGTGGCTAATATCCCGTTCATTGTCTGCCTTCCGGGAAGCAAGAATGGAGGCAAGGTGTTGCCCCAGCTGGTAAACAATGCCGTTGATCTCATGCCTAGTGTCTGCGATTGGGCGGGCATTGACATGCCGGCGGGCAGACAGGGCGTGAGTTTCCGCGGCATTGCTGAAAGCGGACTTCCGGAGAAGCCTCACCAGAAATATGTGGTGACTGAAACCAATTTCAACCAGACCAGCGGTACGCTGGGATGGATGGTGCGCACGCCTCATTACAAGTATGTGCTTTATGACAAGGGAAAGTATCGTGAGCAGTTGTTTGATATGGATAAAGACAGAGGCGAGATGCAAAACCTTGCGGTTGAGTCTGGTTATGCTCAGGTATTGGCGGAACACCGGCAGATGTTGAAAGAATGGCTGGAGAAACATCCTGCGCCAGGACGGGAGAAACATCTGAGTCTGATTCCTGCCGATTGATAGTGCTGATATAAATTAATGTGCCGATGCTCCGACTCTTTCGCATGTGGGTTCTGCGTTTGTCGTGCATCGGCACATTGTATTTTACGTTGGCTATATCTTATTTCCGGTCTGCTTTCAGGCGGTCGGCCATTGCTTTGGCCAGTTCTTTTGCCTGAGCGTAATTGTCGGCTTTCATGCTTTGTTTCATTTCTACCGGATTGCCGACTACTTCAAATTTCAGCTTTTCCGCATATTCAGCCAGTTTCTTTACGGCTGCACTGGCCCATGTGTATGAACCGAAATAGCCCATGATGCGGTTCTTCATCTCTCTTCCTGCCACTTTGCTGAGCAATGCTTCCATTTCCGGATACAGGTGCATGTTGTAGGTAGTGCATCCGACAATCAGACCTTTGTATTTGAATATGTCCGACAGAATGTAGGACTGGTGGGTATGCGAAACATTGTGGAGGATAATGTTCTTGATGCCTTCCTTGCTCAATTCTTCGGCAATGGTTTCTGCAAGCTCTTCGGTGTTTCCGTACATGGTTCCGTAAGCGATGACAACCCCTTCTTCGCCTTCATAGCGGCTCATCTTGTCGTAAAGGTCGACAACTTGAGGTATCTTTTCTTCCCATACCGGACCGTGAGTCGGACAGATCATGCTGATTGGCAGGCTGCTGCATTTCTGCAAAGCCTTCTGTACCGGATTGCCGAATTTCCCGACGATATTTGAATAATAGCGGCGCATTTCGTTTTCATAGATGTCCGTGTTGATGTTCTTGTCGATGCATCCGCCGTTAAGCGCTCCGAAACATCCGAACGCGTCGCCCGAGAACAGAATGCCGTCTGTTTCATCAAAAGTGACCATCGTTTCGGGCCAGTGTACCATCGGGATGAGGTAGAACCGCAAGCTATGGTGTCCCAGCTTCAGGAAATCGCCGTCGCCCACGACATAACGTTCGCCGGTTACGCCATAGTAGCCTTCAACCATGTCGAAAGTCTTTTTGTTTCCGACCAGCACAATTTCAGGATAGTATTTCTTTATGAGAGCGAGGGAGCCTGAATGGTCCGGTTCCATGTGATTGATAATCAAATAGTCAATCTTCCGGTCGCCGATAACGCTGCGGATTTTCTTCATGTATACTTCAAAAAAAGCCACGTCCACCGTGTCGACCAATGCAACCATGTCGTCATCGGCAATCAGGTAAGAGTTATAAGATACGCCGTAAGGCAATGGCCACAGATTCTCGAACAATGCTTTTGTCCGGTCGTTCACACCTACATAATGAACTTTTCCTTTAATTTCCATTTGAATCTAATAGTTATTTATTGTATCCTGTTTTTATAATGTTTTCCTTGCCATGAATCGCGTTCTTTCATGCGCTTCTTTATCCTTTCGGTAAATTCATAATTCTTCAGTCCCCAGTCGGGAGCGATGAGCAGTTCTTTGGGCGACTGAGATATAAACCGTTCGATCACGATGTCGGGACGAAGATGTTCCAGATAGTCGATGGTCAGATCGATGTATTCGTCTGCCTTGTACAGATGGAACTCTTCGGGGTGTTCGGCATATTCATGCGCCATGCGGGTTCCTTTCACGAGCTGCAGCTGGTGGAGCTTGAGCGTATTCAGAGGCAGCTCTGAAATCGTTTCCGCCTGAGCGATGATCTGCCTGCCGCTTTCTCCCGGCAGGCCAAGAATGACATGCCCTCCTGTCAGAATCTTCCTTTGCGCTGTTTTTCTGACGGCATCGGCTGTACATTCAAATGTATGTCCTCTGTTGATCCGTTTCAATGTGCGGTTGTCTGTAGATTCGATGCCATACTCAACGATCAGGAATGTTTGCCTGTTCAGCCCTTCCAGATAGTCCAGCAGCGAATCCGGCATACAGTCCGGCCGTGTTCCAATGACCAGTCCCACTACGTTTTCCACTTCCAGAGCCTCTTCGTACATGCGTTTCAGTTCCTCCAGCCCGGCATAGGTGTTGGTGTAAGCCTGGAAGTATGCGAGATATTTCATCTTCGGATACTTTCTGGAAAAGAAGGCCACCCCTTCACGTACCTGTTGCCCGACAGGTTTTTCCGTGTGGCAATACGCCGGATTGAATGTCTGGTTGTTGCAGTACGTGCATCCTCCATATCCCTTTGTGCCGTCACGGTTCGGACACGTGAAGCCTGCGTTGATTGATATTTTCTGTACTTTGTACGGAAAGTGCGCGGCCAGAAAACCGGAAAAGTCGTTGTAGCGTACCCGTTCGTCCATCGTTTGTCTTTTACGGGCGCAAAGATAATCTTTTTTCACGGAAGTGCAAAGTCTGGTTTCCGCACATTCCGCCCTTTAAATACCTTTAAATGTTTTCGGCTGTCCGTCAGTCTTTGGCCTGATGTACAGTGAGCTGCGGGAACGGGAAGCCGATTCCTTTCCGGTTGAACGTATCGTATATTTTCTTGTTCATGTCGAAGTATACGCTCCAGTAGTCTTCGCTTTTGGCCCATGCGCGCACAACAATGTCGACGCTGCTTGCCGAAAGTGCCTTCAGAGCGACAAGCGGAGCCGGGTCTTTCAGGATGCGTGTGTCGGCTTCGATAAGTTCTTCGAGGACGCCCTTCACCTTGTCTACGTCTTCACCGTATTCTATGCCTATGATCCATTCGGCACGCCTCATGTTCTGCTTGCTGTAGTTGGTGATGGCGCTGCTGCTGAGCACTCCGTTGGGAACATAAATGATTTTGTTGTCGAGTGTGGCGAGTACCGTATGGAAGATCTGAATTTCCTTTACGGTTCCGCTTACGTCGGCTGTTTCCGTATCGATATAGTCGCCCACCTTGAACGGCTTGAATACCAGAATGATCAGTCCGCCGGCAAAGTTTGACAGATTGCCTGACAAAGCCATACCTACCGCTACGCCGGCAGAGGCCAGAAGGGCGGCGATGCTGGTGGTTTCTATTCCCAGCTTGCTGATGATGGCGAAGGCCAGCACCAGGTTGAGCAAGATGCTTAAGAGGCTTTTGAGGAAGGTTTCTACGCTGACTTCCAGTTTTCTTTTTCTGAGTATTTTGCTTACCAGACGGTTGATCTGTTTGATGATGAAGCGTCCGATGATAAAGATCAGGATGGCGCCGATGATGTTTTTTCCGGCATCGATACCCCAGTCGATCAGTCGGTCAAGAACGGCTTCCATATTGATTTTCGTAGAAGCGCTCAATAGCATGATGTGTTGTAGTGTAGCTGACATAATGTTTCTTCTGTAAAATGGTTATTCTATAAGTTCGCCTTTACCCTGGCGTGTGATTTCAGGAATATCTTCACAACAATTGATGACGGTGGAAGGTTCAAGCCCTCCTATTCCTCCGTCGATTACGAGGTCGACCTTGTCCCCGAACTTTTCATCTATCAGTTCCGGGTCGGTCACGTATTCGGTGTCTTCGCCTTCTTCCAGCGGGAGCGTTGTGGTCAGTATCGGTGCATCCAGCGCGCGGCAGATTTCATGGATGATGGGATTGTCGGGCACGCGGATTCCCACTTCCTTACGGTTACGGAAGATTTTCGGCAGCCTGCTGTCGGCCTTGAGGATAAACGTGAACGGTCCCGGGAGGTTGCGCTTCATCAGCTTGAACGTGTTGTTGCTTACCTTGGCGTATTCGCTTATGTTGCTCAGGTCGTAGCAGATGATGGAAAGCTTTGGCTTGCGCGGGTCGATGTCCTTGAGCTTGCAGATGCGTTCGATTGGACGCTCTTTCAGCGCGTGGCATCCGATGGCATACATGGTGTCCGTCGGGTAGATGATGATGCCTCCTTCGTTGAGTATCTCCACTACCCGCTGGATGTCATCCGGATTGTTGTTCTTTGAATAAAGTTTGAGTAGCATGCTTTGGTTGCAGAAGATTAGACTTCCGCATCCGCAAAAGTACGAATTTTAATTGAAACGGATGCCTTGAAGTGCAGAATACCTGCGCTTTATTGCTTTTTCTTTTTTCTGAGCTCTTCGGCTATGCGGTAATGGATGGCCGCCTCCGTTTCTTTCCCGGCTTTTTCGAGCGCTTCAGCAAAATATTCGTGCGCTCCGGCGTGTTCCGCTTTCAGGCTGGTCGCTTTGTCAAGGTCGGCTATGGCTCCCTCGATGTTTCCGGTGTGCAGGCGCAGTTTTCCGCGGTTGTATACGGCCTTGAATTCTCCGGGGCGTATCTCGACGGCTTTGTTGAGGCATATTCCGGCTTCTTCGGTGTGCCCTTCATCAAACAGGGTGATGCCTTTGCGCACCCATGCGTCTACGTATCCGGGGTAAAGTTCGATGGCTTTGTTGTAGTTGGCGATGGCCGCCCGTGCATCGTGTGCCTTTGTGATGCACTCGTTCCCCATCAGGTAATATTCGCGTGCATACTTCTCCAGGTTCTTCCGTTGTGCTGCCATTTCCTCTTTCAGCCGGCGGTTTTCTTCCTTCAGGCGGTTGATGATGTTCAGCTTTCTGCGTATAAACCGCTGTATGAGAGGTTTCTCGATGTCATACCGGCTGTGTATTGCCTTGAAGAACGAGCTCAGGAAGGCGGTGAAGTCGCCTTTGTTGAAAGCTTTTGCCGCTTCCGCATATTCCACGTCGGCCTGCGCCTGCTTCATGGCGCGGTCGAATGCGATCCGGTCGTTGAAATGCTTGGCGAAGCTTACGATTTCCGGCCGCACGAAGATGTCGCTCCGGGTGATTTCCCGTTTCAGGCGGATGCCTTCGAGCGACGTACACCGGCTCAGCGCCACATACGTCTGTCCTCCGGCAAACACCCCTCCGGTAAAGTTGATGACCACGCGGCTGAACGTAAGTCCCTGGCTTTTGTGGACGGTGATGGCCCATGCCAGCCGGATGGGATATTGCGTGAAGGTGCCCAGTTCTTCTTCTTCGATTTTCTTTTCCTGTTCGTTGTAGTGATAGCGTATGTTGCTCCAGCTTTCCTGGCGGACATCAAATTCGCGTCCTTCCTCGGTCACGATGTAAAGGATGCCGTCGTCGGATATTCCGGAGATGGTTCCGATGGTTCCGTTCACCCACCGCTTCTCCTGGTCGTTCTTGATGAAAATGATTTGCGCGCCCGGCTTTACGATCAGCTCCATGAGTGTGGGGAGGCTGTTTTCGGGAAACTCTCCCTTGATGACGCCTTTCAGCGTGACGGGTTCGCCCGGAAGCTCCGCCAGTTTTTTCTCGTTGATGTAGTCAACCGTGTCCCTCCGTGTGGCGAGGGTGATATACAGGTCGTTCTCCTCCCTGTTTTCCGGCACGTTGCACCGTGTGTTCAGAAGCTGGAGGTCGGCGTTTCCGGCCGTATTGGTGCGGATATGGTCGAGCACGCTTACGAACACTTTGTCGGTCTGCCGGTACACTTTGGTCAGTTCGATTGATACCAGCTCTATCTGCCGGAACACGTTGGCCGAGAAGAAGTATGGGTTCGGGTAAAAGCGGTTCAGTATTTCCCTTTCGTCGCTTTTCACCACCGGTTCAAGCTGGTATACGTCGCCCACCAGCAGGAGCTGCTTTCCGCCGAAGGGTTCGCGCATGTTCTGTGAATAAGTGCGCAGAATCCGGTCGATAAAGTCGATGATATCCGCCCGTACCATCGAGATTTCATCGATGATGACCAGTTCGATGTTTTTTATCAGTTTCCGGTGGTCGGACGAGTATTTCAGGTAATCCTTGAGCTTGTTTCCCGCAAATTTGGGGTCATCGGGCAGGAGCGGATGAAAAGGCAGCTTGAAGAAGCTGTGCAGTGTGCTTCCTCCGGCATTGATGGCCGCTATTCCGGTGGGAGCCAGCACCACATATTTCTTTCGGGTGTTCTGGCACACATACTTCAGGAACGTAGACTTTCCGGTGCCTGCCTTCCCGGTAAGGAAAACCGACTGGCGGGTATATTGGATCAGTTTCAGGGCATTCTGAAACTCCGGATTGTCTGTGTCGATCGAGAGGTGTGTCATGGTCTTGGCCTTTTAGGTGGTTGGCAAAGGTACAAAAATATCTTCATAATCCGTGCGGCTGCTTTGTCCGGGACGATAAATCCCGCCTTGGCACCGGATGCAAATCGCTGTTTGCTTCGGCATTTCGCTTTCATAATGTTTGCATATCAGCCGATCTGCTGACCTGCAACGGGCGGATTTACACTCTTCTATAGGCGCTTTCCTGCCCGAAACATGCTGCCTTTCCCTCCGGAAACCCTTCTGAGAGGATTTTCATCCCTGCCTTTCCGTGAAAATAACCCGTCATCTGCGGCAAAATGTCCCGTCATTTTCGTCCGAATGACCATATATCTTGTGTGAAATGTCCCGTCATTCCGGAAGAAACGCTCTGTTTCCGTGGTTCAGGGTGCCGGATGCCGGTGTTTTTTCTCCGGATTGTTTCCGAATCAGCCAACTGACATTCTTTCGTAGAGAAGACTTCTGCGGATTTTATCTTTCTTTTTGATGCGTTTCTCCCTTCTTTATATATGCTTTTGTCTGCCTTTTTCGCTATATGCAAGCCGTTTGAACCGCTCCGGGCGTTTGTGCCTGCGGTTTTATGGACAACCCTTTGCCCTTGCCCGAAGCAGGCGATTCTCGCGGTCCGGAAATGACGTTTTGTCAGATTGACATTTCGGACTTGCGCTTCTTGAACCGTACAAAAAAAGGATGACCCCTAGCCGGATCACCCTCTTTACCGTAATATTAACCAATGGCCTTATGGCCTTCCTGTTCTCGATAAGAATGCTGACGAACTCAGCGTTCCGCAACAATTATTTGCGGTTGGTTTCATTCAGCATTACGTAACCCCAGATCATCGGATCTGCGTTAGCGATTTTGTGGAAAATGTTTTTTACCTTTTTCATAATTGTTACCCTTTCTTTTTTAATTAATACCTTAAAAAACCTTCTTTTTTGGCGGACCGTCGCGGCAGGCCTCTTTTCTTTTACCTATTGTTTTTTACGTTATCCTTAAAACTTTCTTTCTACTTTAGTCAAGCTCTAGAACTTGTTTTCTTTTAATTACACTGCAAAGATAAGGCTTTTTTCTTATCAAAATATGTTTTTCAGCATAAAATTGCGTTTTGTCCCGCTTTTATTGATGTAAATCAAAAAATAAGTTTATAAGATGACATTTCCGTTTCAGGCATGAACAAGTTTGGCGTTTTGCATTGCATTGTTTATATTTGTCAGATGGTTGACCTCTATTATTGTGTTATGGAAACGAAAGAATTTGAAGCATCCCCGCGTCTGAGGGGGAAGGCATGCTGGATGAGCGCGCTTCTGTTCGTGCTGGTCTGGCTGCCGGTATCGTATCTGTTGGGAGCCGGATGGGGGAAAGTGATTGTAAATTTGTCGTTCGGTGCGGTTCTGGCCGTAGCGGGCTTGTGGCATTATCGGTGCAGCAACCCCTTGACTTATAAGATTTCTTTGGGAAGCTGGGCGCACCGCACTTATTTGAAGAGCCCCGCGCTTTTTGTCGTGGAGAGTTTTGCCGAAGGTTTTCTCATTTATCTGGGGGTTATGCTGGTGATGGCCTTTTTCCCCGACGGCTTTTCCCTGTCGGCCTGGAGGAAAGGCATCGTGAATTGCGACATCGTGCTCTTGCTGGTGTTCTATACCAGGGTGAACTTCTTTCTGGTCATTTCCGAATATATCAGACGCAACGGGCGATAAACGGCTTGCGGGAGCACACAAGCCGTGCGTCCCCGCAAGATATGGAATAAATGTGCGTTTATGCTTCGAGAAGCTTCACTGCGTCAACGTATTGGGCGATGCCTGCCGCAACTTGTTTGGCAGCCTTCATCGCCAGTACCACCGTATGCGGGCGGTGTACCACGTCACCTCCGGCAAATACCCCCTTGCGTGTAGTCATGCCATAGGGACGTTCCTTCACGATGACGTAACCGGTTTCATCGACATCGATTCCGGTGGTTGTCGAAACGATGCGGTTTGCCGGACGTGAACCTATTGCGAGGAAAATGCGGTCGAACGGAATTTCTTTTTCTCCGTCCGGAGTCGTGGCGCGGATGGCGCGCACTTTTCCTTCTTCGTTTCCAAGAAATTCCAGAGTGGATGTCTGCCACAGGAACTGAACCCCTTCTTTTACGGCTTCCTGGTATTCGCTCTGGATGGCAGGCATGTCAGCTTCCGTCTTGTGATAGATAACGCTCACGCTTCCGGCTCCCATGCGAACGGCGGTGCGTGCGGCATCCATGGCTACGTTTCCGCATCCGATGATGCCTACCTTTTCGCCTTCTCCCAACGGAACCATGTCGCGCGGCACGATATTCTGGTTGTAGATGCTCGCCATGTGGAGGAGGTAAGACGACTGGACAATGCCTCTCAGCTTGCTTCCCGGCACATCCAGCGCTTTCGGAAGGGCAGTTCCTGTTCCGATAAAGATGGCGTCATAGCCCTGTTCGAACATCTGGTCGATGGTTATCTGTTTCCCTACAAGGCAGTTCAGCACAAAATTGACTCCCAGCGCTTCAATCTTTTTGATTTCTTTGTTTACGACTTCTTTGGGAAGCCGGTATTCGGGTATGCCATACATCAATACGCCGCCCGGTTCGCTCTGTCCTTCAAAGATGGTGACATTGAATCCTTGCCTTGCCAAATCGCCGGCAACGGTCAGTCCGGCCGGTCCCGAACCGATAACGGCCACTTTCCCACGTGTCTTTTGCGGCAGGCGTTCGCGGATCAGATTCATGTCCGTATCAAAATCGGCCACAAAGCGTTCCAGCTTGCCGATCTGTATGCCTTTCCCCTTTGCGTAAAGCACGCAGTGCCCCTGGCATTGCTTTTCGTGCGGGCATACACGTCCGCAGATGGCAGGCAGATTGCTTTTTTCGTTTATGATCGCCATCGCATCTCCCATATTACCCATAGAGAGCTGGTGGATAAATCCGGGAATGTCGTTTTCGATGGGACATCCCTTCTTGCAGGAAGGATTCTTGCAGTTCAGACAACGTTTTGCTTCATCAATAGCTTCTTTGATGGTGAAGCTTTCATTGATTTCTTTGAATGTGTTGTTGTTCATAGAAAATTGCACTTTTGTAAACTCGACTTTGCAAAAGTAGCTATTTTGTGCTGTCTGAACAACTATTGCTTGCAGATTTAAGTTTGTTTTAACATTGTTGGAGGGCAGGAAAAGCGGGAGAACCCGATTTTCTGAACCGAATGAGTAACTTTGCGTGCCATAAATAATATGTATGAATAGTCAGAACAGCCGATACGAAGAACGATTAGGGACAGACCGCATGTTGCCTCTTGTTTTCAAGATGGCGCTCCCGGCAGTCGCAGCCCAGTTTGTCAATTTGCTCTACAATATAGTCGACCGTATATATATAGGTCATATACCGGAAATCGGAACCGATGCGTTGGCGGGAGTGGGCGTTACCACTTCCATCATCATACTTATTTCGGCGTTTTCGTCTATCGTGGGTGCCGGCGGCTCTCCTCTGGCCGCCATTGCATTGGGACAGGGCGACAGGGTGCGGGCAGGAGAAATCCTGGGAAACGGTTTTGTGCTGCTGATACTGCTTGCCTTGTCGACTTCCTTCATGGCGTATGTGTTTATGGAGCCTGTTCTGCTGCTTACGGGGGCATCCGAACGGACACTGCCTTATGCCGTGGATTATCTGTCGGTTTATTTGCTGGGCACCGTGTTTGTAGAGATCTCTACGGGACTGAACATGTTCATCAATTGCCAGGGGCGGCCCGCCGTTGCCATGTGCTCTGTTCTGGTAGGTGCTTTGCTCAACATCATACTCGACCCTGTCTTTATCTTCGCGCTTGACATGGGAGTAAAGGGGGCTGCATTGGCAACCATCATCTCTCAGGCGTGCAGTGCTGTCTGGGTGCTTGGCTTCTTGTCCTCAGACAGGGCGACGCTCCGGCTCGAAAAGCGTTATATGAAGGCGGACAAGGGAGTGATCCTGTCGATGCTTGCATTGGGCATGTCACCTTTTATTATGGCAAGCACAGAAAGTCTTGTAGGCTTTGTGCTGAACGGAAGGCTGGAGCGTTTCGGTGATATTTATGTCAGTGCGCTGGCTGTTTTGCAGAGCGCCATGCAGTTTGCCAGCGTTCCGCTGACCGGATTCGCTCAAGGATTTGTTCCGATAGCCAGCTACAACTACGGGCATGGCGACAAGCAACGTGTGAAAGACTGTTTCCGCGTGGCGGTAATTGTGATGTTTTCGTTTAACTTTGTGCTGATGATGCTTATGGTTTGTTTTCCTGCCTTGGTCGCGGCCGTGTTTACGGACGATGACCGTCTGGTTGAAACGGTGCGGTGGACAATGCCGCTGTTCCTTGCCGGCATGACTATATTCGGGCTGCAGCGCGCTTGCCAGAACATGTTTGTTGCCCTGGGGCAGGCGCGGATATCCATTTTGATAGCATTGCTTCGCAAGGTTATTCTGCTGGTTCCTTTGGCCTTGATTCTTCCTCATTTCATGGGAGTGAGCGGGGTGTTTGCTTCCGAGGCCATTTCTGATGCCGTTGCCGCCATCTGCTGCACGCTTCTGTTTGCATGGCAATTCCCGAAGATTCTCCGCCGGATGCCGGTGCGTTCGGCATGAGTCTTATGCTTCTTGCGCAAAAGGCAGGCGGAACGTACAGCCGTTTTTCCATTGTGAGCATCCGTAAGCTGTCTTTCCTTTGATGATGATGCCTTTTCCGCACAGGGGACAAGCCTTTCCTATGATGCTGTCGTCGGAGGGAAGAGAGGCCGGTTTCGGTGCAGGGGCAGGTTTTGCCTTGGTTCTTGTTTTGGAGGATCGTGTCCGAGGCTTGGCTGTATTCTCTTTTTTAGTCGCCGGCGGAGTCTGAAGATCTTGCGCGACGGTTACATGCCGGTTGCTGTTGTCACGTAGCACGCTGTATACAATGTCGGTCACCATTTGCTTGAGTTCGGTGAGGAATGTGCCTGCATCGTACGACTTCTTTTCTATTTCCCTTAGCTTCTTCTCCCATATGCCTGTAAGTTCAGCCGATTTCAGCAGTTCTTCATGGATAAGCTGTATCAGTTCCACTCCGGTTGGTGTAGCTATGAGATTCTTGCGCTCCTTGCGGATGTAATGTCGCTTGAACAGTGTTTCAATGATGGCCGCACGTGTAGAAGGCCTCCCGATACCGTTTTCCTTTAAAGCGTCGCGAAGTTCGTCGTTGTCCACCAGCTTGCCTGCGGTTTCCATCGCACGCAGCAAGGTTGCCTCGGTGTAAGGACGCGGAGGCTGGGTCCACTTTTCGTATAGAGCCGGTTCGTGGGGCCCCGATTCGCCCTTGGTGAATGCCGGGAGCGCCTTCTCGTCGTCATTGTCTTTCTGTTCCTCCGGCATGTCTTTGGTGTCTTTCGCAAAGATGACTTTCCATCCCGGCTCTAAAATCTGCTTTCCGGTTACCTTGAATTCTATTTCGTCGGCTTTTCCGATAACGGTTGTTGTTGAAAACTTGCAGTCAGGATAAAAAACGGCAATGAATCTCCGCGCTATCAGATCGAATACACGTGTTTCCATGTCGCTCAATCCCTGCGGTTGTACACCGGTAGGGATGATGGCGTGATGGTCTGTCACTTTCGAGTTGTCGAACACTTTCTTCGACTTGACGAGCGGTTTTCCCGCCAGAGGTGCCGTGAGCTGGGTGTAGCTTTTCAGTCCTTCCAGTATTTTCGGGCATTTGGGATAGATATCGTCGCTCAGAAAAGTCGTGTCGACACGCGGGTATGTCGCCACTTTCTTTTCGTACAACGACTGGATGAGTTGCAGGGTCATGTCCGCCGAATAACTGAACTTCCTGTTGCATTCCACCTGCAATGAAGTCAGGTCGAACAATCGGGGAGGAGCTTCCGTACCTTTTTTGGAGGAGATTTCCGTGATGCAGAAAGGAGCCTGGCGCACCCGCTCCAGCAGTTCCTGGCCCGTTTTTTCGTCAGTTATCTGCGGTATGCCCCGGTTGGCATCGGCTGATGGCGCTTTCTTTTTTGCATTTGGGTTTTCCTTTTCCCTTTCTGCTTCTTCTGCCAGCTCTTCGTCACTTTTCCGCACGATGGCAGAGAAAAGCGTGTCGCGGTAAACCGTTTTCAGTTCCCAATATTGTTTGGGAATGAAATGTTCGATTTCCTGCTGGCGCTTTACAATCAATGCCAGCGTAGGAGTTTGTACGCGGCCGATAGACAGCACCTGCTTGTTCTGTCCGTACTTCAGCGTATAAAGTCGGGTCGCATTCATTCCCAGTGTCCAGTCGCCGATGGCCCGGCTTAATCCGGCTTCATAAAGCGACTGGAATTCAGACTGGTCTTTCAGGTTAGAGAATCCTTCCCGGATAGCTTCTTCGGTGAGTGAAGAAATCCAAAGCCGTCTGACCGGGCATTTTGCACCGGCCTTTTGCATCACCCAGCGCTGTATAAGTTCTCCTTCCTGGCCGGCATCGCCGCAGTTGATGATCATGTCGGCTTTTTGCATCAGTCCTTCGATTATCCGGAACTGTTTTTCGATGCCGGGATCATTGATAAGCTTTATTCCGAAGCGCGGCGGAATCATGGGGAGCGTGCTGAGGCTCCATGTCTTCCATGAGGGCGAATACTCGTGCGGTTCTTTCAGGGTGCACAGATGCCCGAATGTCCAGGTGACCTGGTATCCGTTTCCTTCAATATATCCTTCTTTCCGGTTTCGTGCTCCGAGCACATCCGCGATATCGCGTGCCACACTGGGCTTTTCGGCAATGCAAACTATCATGGTCATTTTAAATAATGAACAAAATTACGTAAAGTTGTCCAATAAAAAAATAAAAATCGGCATCTCTTCGTTTCTGCTATCTGCAAATTGATTAACTTTGAGCAGTTCTGCCGGCAGAAGGAAGGCCGGAATCTTCTGGCAAGGTTTTTGCTGTATATTATTGTAAGTCATCAATCAAAAGAAAAAGACTATGTTAATTTGGATTGTATTCATCGGCATTGCGGTAATCAGTTACATTGTGCAGGCCAGATTGAAAAGTAAATTTGAAAAGTATTCGGAGTTGCCTCTAGCCAACGGAATGACCGGGCGCGATGTTGCAGAAAAGATGCTCCGTGACAACGGCATTTACGATGTGACGGTAACCAGCACACCGGGTATGCTTACTGATCATTATAACCCGACGAACAAGACTGTCAATTTGAGCGAAGGGGTTTATGGAACGTGCAGTGTGGCTGCGGCTGCGGTTGCCGCTCATGAATGCGGGCATGCCGTACAGCATGCGCGTGCCTATGGACCTTTGCAGATGCGTTCAGCCTTGGTTCCGGTGGTGCAGTTTTCTTCATCCATCGTTTCATGGGTATTGCTGGCGGGCATTCTGATGGTCAATTCATTTCCCCAGCTGCTGCTGATAGGCATTTGCCTGTTTGCCATGACTACCCTGTTCAGCCTGATCACACTTCCGGTTGAGATTGACGCAAGCCGCCGTGCGCTGGTGTGGCTGAGCAGTGCGGGCATTACCAACGCCTTTAATCACCGCCAGGCCACAGACGCCTTGAGGTCGGCCGCCTATACGTATGTGGTGGCTGCTTTGGGTTCGCTGGCCACGCTGATTTATTATGTCATGATTTATATGAACCGGCGCGAGTAAAAAATCTTGAAGGAAATTTTAGATAGGTGTAGGGATTCCGCAGATTTGCATCGGGAAGTTAAGACAGAACATACGCCGGCCAATATAACCGCAAAATTAAAGCAAGAGAGGCATCCTGCCCGATTTGTAAACAAACTCAAAAAGGGGCGGATAAAAATACTTAATTGGAAAATTTAAACAGTTTCTTATATGTCTTTGGAGGAAAGGAGGCAAGCGATGAAGCTGACCGATAAACAAACTGATGGAAACAATTTTTGTCCTATTTGTGGCTATCCACTTGGCAACCACAATCCGTGGGGTGATGATGGAAAGACTCCGACGTACGATATTTGCCCATGTTGCGGTGTAGAATGGGGTAATGAGGATTATACTACTGAGTCCCAAGCAGAGTATCGCAAACAATGGCTTGAATCGGGAACCAAATGGCTTGAACCTCAGAAAAAGTCAGATAACTGGAATCTTGAGAAACAATTAAGAAACATAGGCTATAATAAAGGGCAATGTATTGGCAATGATTATTTCAACAACTTTCTCTCTCCATTATCACTGTTTCCCAATACGCTCATTTGGTGAATGGCTATCTGATTGAGTTTTAAAAGACGTTCACCCTGCGGCATACCCTGTTCGATGAACACTGCATTGAGATTTTCCATATTTGACAGACAGATAAGTTCGTTGATGCTGGCATGATCTCGAATATTGCCTTTCAGGTCAGGATTGGCTTCGCGCCATTGCTTTGCCGTCATGCCAAACATTGCCACGTTCAATACGTCAGCTTCGTTGGCATAGATGATGTTTGCTTGCGCCTGAGTAACTTCCGTCGGGATAAGGTTCTGTTTGATGGCATCGGTATGTATGCGGTAGTTGATTTTCGATAGTTCACGCTTTGCCGACCAACCGAGCAACCTTTGTTCTTTATTCTTTAGCCGCTGATATTCCTTGACGAGAAGCAATTGGAATTTAGGCGAAATCCACATACCGAAATGATAGGCTATATCCCGATGTGCATACGTGCCACCATAGCGACCGGCCTTTGAACGGATGCCGATTGCATAGGTTCTTTCTATCCAAGTTTTTACCGAAAGCACGAAGTTGTTGCTTCCCGCTGCATTTTTAATTGTACCGAATTCGGTACAATTAAAATCGGGATTATACAGCATTTCCCATTCGCCAAGATATTCAATGGTGCTTTTGAGACTGAGCCAACGGAAGATTATATGCTCTTGCAGCTGGCTTCGTGCCATATCCGTAAGACTGATGTAATCTTCTTCGTTGTACTTGACAACACTGATGTCTGTATTTTGAACAGTAATCTTTGCCATTGGGCCTATGCTTTGGTTTTCAACCGTAAAGGTAGCTATAATTCGCGAGATTATCTCTCTTTCAATGAATAATTTACAAAAATAGAACGCAAAAGCGCGATAACGGATATTGTCTTTTCCGAGAATGTTATACCTTATGTATCTGAAAGAGTAATTTGACAGCACCGCAAATCGCTGAAATTCGTATGGTCGCCAAACCGTTACCTCTGTTTCTTAAATACTCCGCTAAAAGTTTATTTCTCAATCGGTTGTATCAAACCGATGAAAATTTAAAATAAAATCGGCATGAATCTGCGGAATCCGCATTTTTCTGCGTACTTTTGTGCGGAAAATCAAAAACTTGAAATCAATTATGGCAACAAAACCAGGCATACCTAAAGGAACCAGAGATTTTTCGCCGGTAGAAATGGCGAAACGTAATTATATATTCAATACCATACGTGAGGTGTTCTATCTTTACGGATTTCAGCAGATTGAAACTCCGGCAATGGAGAATATCTCTACGTTGATGGGAAAATATGGAGAAGAAGGCGACAAGCTCTTGTTCAAGATACAGAATTCGGGTGATTATTTTTCTGCCCTGACAGACGAAGAGCTGCTGAGCCGGAATGCAGCCAAGCTGGCGGGCAAGTTTTGTGAAAAGGGCTTGCGTTATGACTTGACAGTGCCGTTTGCCCGTTATGTGGTGATGCACCGTGATGAAATCGTTTTTCCTTTCAAGCGTTTTCAGATTCAGCCGGTGTGGCGTGCCGACCGTCCCCAGAAAGGACGTTACCGCGAGTTTTATCAGTGTGACGCCGATGTGGTGGGAAGCAACTCCCTGCTGAACGAGGTAGAGCTGGTGCAGATGATTGACGCGGTGTTCAGCCGTTTCGGAATCCGTGTTTCGGTCAAAGTGAACAACCGGAAGATTCTTACGGGGATTGCAGAAATCATCGGTGAAGCCGATAAGATTGTAGACATCACTGTAGCTATAGACAAGCTTGACAAAATTGGCCTTGACAATGTGAATGCAGAACTGGCTTCAAAAGGCATTTCTCAAGAAGCCATCGAAAAGTTGCAGCCGATTATTCTGCTGGGCGGTTCGAATGAAGAAAAGCTTCAGACATTGAAGGCTGTACTTGCTTCCAGTGAAACCGGACTGAAAGGAGTTGGAGAATGCGAGTTCATCTTGAAGAAAGTGGCAGGTCTGGGAGTGAAGTCAGAAGTTGAACTTGACTTGACCTTGGCACGCGGGCTGAATTATTATACCGGCGCGATTTTTGAGGTGAAGGCACTTGATGTGCAGATTGGAAGCATCAGCGGAGGAGGACGTTATGACAATTTGACAGGCGTTTTCGGCATGGACGGTGTTTCGGGAGTGGGCATTTCTTTCGGTGCCGACCGTATTTACGATGTGCTGAATCAGCTTGATCTTTATCCGAAAGAGGCGTCCGAAGCCACCCAATTGCTGTTTGTCAATTTCGGCGAGGCGGAAGCGGATTATGTTTTGCCGGTGCTGGCTAAGGTGCGCGGGGCAGGCATCCGTGCGGAAGTATATCCTGACAGTGCGAAAATGAAGAAGCAGATGAGCTATGCAAACAGCAAGTCTATTCCTTTTGTTGCCATCGCGGGCGAAACCGAAATGAATGAAGGAAAAGTGACTTTGAAGAATATGACTACGGGAGAGCAGGCTTTGGTTACCGCTGACGAACTGATTTCAGCTGTAAAAGGAGAATAAGCCATGCGTTTGTCGCCGGGCGTTCTGACGCGCCGGCACGTTGGTGAATGCAGAAGCACAAGGATCAGAAGGGAATATGCCTGAAGTTCTGGCGTATAAAGCTCTGGTCCTTGTGCTTTTGTTTTCAGTTCATGATCCGCTCCGTCACTTTCTCTTTGGATGAAACGGACTCGCCGTGAAGCTCCACATAGTCTACGCTGAGCGGATTCCTGTCGTTTACCTTCACGTACAGGTATTTTAAGACAGCAGGCTTGCCATTGATGGTCGTGCGGCATACGTAATGCGCCCCCTGCTGGCAAATCTCCAGTTTGCGGCCGTCATAGGCGGTCAGAGTTACCGTGCTTGTGTTGTTTCCTTCGGCCACCACTTTGTATCCGTATGCCATTTTTCGCTGGATAAAGCTCAGTCCGTTTTTTTCTCCCATATGCTCTTCGCGGTTTACCCAGTATACATTCAGCGGCTTTTGTGTATCCAGTTTTCCTCCAACCAGATTGGCGTCATAACAGACCAGATTCTTGTTTATGCTTCTGGCAATATGGAACAGCCGTTGCGGAGTAAGATATAAGTTCTCTTCCGGTTCTGATGCCCGCATCGGGCTAAGTGCAAGTGCGGACAGAGTCAGCAGGAAGAAAAAAAGTTTTGGTTTCTTCATTGCATCAAGTCGTTTTTTATGATTCTGCAAAGATAGTCAATCGCTTTGTTCTGTGCGCTTGTTTTGCGGCGATTGCAGACAAATGGCATAATATTGCGGATAAAAAGGATAAAAAGCGGTCTGTTTTTTATCTCCAGTTTAGAGATATGCATTTTCAGTCTGGAGATATATGTCTTCAGTCTGGAGATTTGTATCTCTAGCCTGGAGATATAGAATGGTGCGGTGCAAAATGGCTTTATAAATTTCCTTTCTTTCTGAATAGGTTGGAAATAAGGCGGTTTGGTCTTTTAGAATCAGGATTAACATTCCGTTTATTTTTTATGTTTGTAGCTGTTTATAATAAACTTCTGAAGAATGGTAGTGCAATTTTCTTCAGGAAATGAACAATGGGAAGTTGCGTTTTGTTGATGATTTAGATTTTTGAGAGTAAGAACAATGTTTTTGTAAAAACGCTTTTATTAACCTATTTAATTTAAGATCATGAGAAACAGGTTTTTTTTGATGTTAGCAGCCAGTCTGTTCTTGTGCCTTTCTGTAAAGGCTCAGAGTGGTGGTCACATAAGCGGTAAGGTTGTTGATGCTTTGAGTGAGCTTGCCGGTGTAAGTGTGGTCGTGAAAGGGACTGACAATGGAACCATAACAGATTTGACTGGTGAATTTAAACTGAGCGGAGTGAAGCCGGATGATGTGCTTCAGTTGTCTTTTATCGGATATAAGACACAATTGATCAAAGTTGGAAAACAAACCCGCTTCAATATTACAATGGTGGAAGATGCCCAGACTTTGGATGAGGTGCAGGTCGTTGCTGTCGGTTATGGTGACGTGAGAAGAAGGGACTTGACAGGCTCTATCGGCTCTGCGGACATGAAAGATCTGGTAAAGACTCCGGTAAGTAACATTACAGAGAATCTGGCTGGCCGTATTGCCGGTGTACGAGTTTCTTCCAGTGACGGTGGTCCGGGCGACAATTTCAGCATTGTAATCCGCGGTGCCGGCTCGCTGACCGGAAGCACGGCGCCTTTGTATGTCATCGACGGTTTTCCCTCGGAAAGTTCCGGTCTTGGCACTTTGAATCCGAATGACATTGAATCGATTGATATCCTGAAAGATGCTTCAGCTACAGCCATTTATGGAGCACGCGGTGCAAACGGCGTTGTTATTGTAACGACCAAAAAGGGAGGTGCTGGAAAGCCAACCGTCACTTATAACGGCACGTTTAAAATCAGTACCTTGAAAAATAAGCCTGAGATGATGGATGCCTATGAATTTGTAACCTTGCAGCAAGAAATTATGGGCGGCGGAGAAGATTTTCAGAACAACTACCTTACAGACTTGTATCCTACCGTCGAAGACTATCGCAACGCTCCGTCGTATGACTGGCAGGACTATATTTATCGCACGGCACTAAGCCACAGCCATCATGTGTCTTTGACAGGCGGTGCCAACAATCTTAAATATACCACTTCGTTGACATACGATGATACGCAGGGTGTCATCATCAACTCAGGCCTCAAGCGTTATCAGGGGCGTGCCAGCTTGAGCCAAACGGTAAATGACAAATTAAAGATTGACTTCAACGCCAATTATTCAAGCAATGTGCAGGATGGTCCGACTGTTTCTACATCCACTACATCCATGTCGACGGCATACATGTACAGCGTATGGTCATTCCGCCCGGTATCACCTACCGGAACTGACTTGCTGAATCAAATGTATGATGAGGGTGTCAACATGACCGAAGACTACCGTTTTAACCCGGTTCTCTCTGCACGGAATGAATATCGTCACAAGACGACGAATAACATGGCATTCAATGTCGGTGCACAATATGAAATCATCAAGAATCTGAAACTGAAGGTAACGGCCGGATATACGGCGCGCGACTACAAGAATGAAGAGTTCAACGGTTCGCAGACCCGTACAGGTAATTCGCATCCGTCGAATACGCAGAGCAAGGGTATCAATGCCTATCTGTACCAAGGGGAAGCGAGAAGCTATCTGAATGAAAACACGTTGACTTATCAGCTGAACAAGAAGTCCCATAGTTTCAATGCATTGGTCGGTATGTCTGTGCAGAAAAATACCAGCTACATTCATTCTATAACTACCGAGCAGATCAGCAATGAGTCGTTCGGAATGGCTGGCCTGGATAAAGGAAGCAATCCTACGGTTTCTTCATCAAAGGGAGAAAACAAATTGTTTTCATATTTTGGGCGTATCAATTATAATTATGATTCACGCTATTATCTGACCGCGACCATGCGTGCTGACGGTTCTTCCAAGTTTGCTAAAGGTCATCGTTGGGGATATTTCCCTTCAGGCTCTGTAGCCTGGGCTTTCCAGCGCGAAGCTTTTGTTTCTGACAATCTGCATTGGTTGTCTAACGGTAAGTTGCGTTTCAGCTACGGTCAGACAGGCAACAACCGTATTGGCAATTATGATTATATGGCTCATCTTGTGACGAGCGATGACGTTTACAAATATCCGTGGAACGGTGAGTTTACTCAAGGATACGTGCTCAGCAGCATGTTCAACGAATTGTTGAAATGGGAAACTACGGAGCAGTTTGACTTGGGACTGGACTTGGGCTTTCTGGACGGGCGAATCAATCTGACGATGGACTATTATGTGAAGACAACGAAGGATTTGCTGTTGGATGCTGATATTGCGGCAAGTTCCGGATTTTCTTCGGCAACACTGAATGTCGGCAAGCTGCGCAACAAAGGCTTGGAGCTTACGCTTGAAACGACAAACATCAAGACTAAAGACTTTACATGGACTTCCAATTTTAATATTGCGTTTAATAACAATGAGATCATTGCACTGAACTCAGGCCAGCCCTACATGACAAGCTATCTCAGCTGGGACAACAAGTATAGAACGATGCCGGCTTATATAAGCAAGGTAGGAGAATCTGCAGGTAAAATGTATGGCTTTGTTTATGAGGGAACATATAAGTATGATGACTTCAATACATCTGTAGGAGCAAACGGTGAAACGGTATATACAATCAAGGATGGCATTCCTCACTATCAGACTAACCCGCAGCCGGGAGATCCCAAATACAAGGACTTGACCGGCGAAGGTGAAATAAACGATGACGACAAAACAACGATCGGTAACGGACAGCCGAAGCATACGGGCGGTTTCTCTAACAATTTTACTTACAAGAACTTTGATTTGAATATTTTCTTGCAGTGGAGTTATGGCAATGACATACTCAATGCCAACCGTATGGTTTTTGAAAATCCGTCGTCGAAGCAGAATACCAACATGTTCGCTACTTACACCAACCGGTGGACACCTGAAAACCCGGAAAGCAATATGCCTCGTGCCAAAGCGAACGGAGCGACTGAATACAGTTCGCTGTATGTGGAAAACGGTTCTTATCTGAAGCTGAAGAACATTTCTTTGGGGTATAACTTTGGACCGAAAGTCTTGGACCGTCTGGGTATCAGTGCCGCACGCATTTATCTTGCTGCTGAAAACATTGCGACCTTTACTCATTATTCGGGTGATGATCCGGAGGTTTCTACCCGTAACTCTGTGCTTACTCCGGGTTTTGACTGGTCTGCATACCCGCGTGCTTTTACATTGTCGTTTGGATTAAATGTTACATTCTAAAAAAACAGATTTATGAAAACTATATATAAATACGGAAGAAATATATTTTTGGCTGTCTGCCTGTGCGCCACCGGCGTTTCGTGTGAGGATTTCTTTGAAACGAAACCGTATGACTTTGTAGCGCCTGAAACGTTCTATACAAACGAAAAAGAATGCACGATGGCTTTGGCCGGTGTGTATTATACGCTGGTGACTGAGGCTATTTACGGAAACTTTTATTCCTGTATGCTTTCTAACATAGATGACTTGAGCTATTATCAGCGTCAGAGCGGCCAGCTTACCAGTCAGGTGTATGGGAATGATCACAATCCGAGCAACCAGCATGTATGGGGAGTATGGAAGGCTTTGTATAAGGGGATTAATAATGCAAACATGCTGCTTGACAATATAGATAAAGCAGATATGGATGAGAATGTAAGAACAAGGATAAAGGGAGAAGCTAGATTCTTGCGCGCATACTATCACTTCCTTCTGGTGCAGGCTTGGCATGAAGTGCCCCTCCGGAAGGAGTCGTTTAAGGACGTGAATAATTCTGCCTTGAAAGCCACTCCCAACAAGGAAGCGTTGGACTGGATTGTGCAGGAAATGGAAGCATGTGTAGATATGGTAGACGACAGTGCTTACGACAAATCTCCTTCTTATGTGAAAAAGACTACGGTGATGGGTATTCTTGCCCGCGTTTACCTGTGGCGTGCCGGCAATCCCAACAATGGAGGAAAGGCGGATTATGAGAAGGCTGCTTATTGGGCAAATGAAGTGAAGAAGTCTGGCAAACATCAGTTGAATCCTGATATGGAACAGTTCTGGAAGAATCTGGCTGCCGACCAGTATGATGAGGTGTATAACGAAAGCATGTGGGAGGCTGAATTTATCGGGAACCGTTCGGCCGACGGACTGGGCAACTATACAGACGGCAGAATCGGAAATGTTATAGGCAATATTCAGAAAGGCAGTAATGCTGTGGGATATAGCTATGGCTTTTATGCACCGACACTTATTCTTTGGGATTTGTATGAGGATGGCGATAAACGTCGTGATCTTTACATCGCTCCTTACCAGATAAATAACAAAGACGCACAAGTTAAATGGAAAAAGAACCAGATTGTGCAGCGTTCTTGCGGAAAATTCCGCCGTGAATGGGAGCCTTCATCGCAAAAGGAAAAAAACTGGACACCGGAGAATTATCCGATTCTGCGTTATGCGGATGTGCTTCTGATGTTGGCTGAGGCTGAAAATGAGGCGAATCAGGGACCTACTGCATTGGCTTATGAATGCATCAATGCTGTCAGATCCCGTGCTGGACTGACAGACCCGTTGTCTGGATTAAGCTACGAGGATTTCCAGCAGGAAGTTCGTGACGAACGCGGACGTGAACTTTGCTTTGAATCGCTCCGTAAGTATGATCTGGTCCGCTGGGGAATCTATGTGGAAGCTATTCACGATAAGCTGGGTGCCGCTGTCAATGATTCCCGCTGGGCTACGGGCAACCAGTATCAAGGTGCCAAAGATTATGTGACAAGAACGCAAGCCAAGCACCAGTTCATGCCGATTCCGACAAAAGAGCTGGATGTAAATGGAGAATTGCAGCAGAATGACTATTGGAAATGATTTGCGATAGTAAAGGTTTTAGGAAAACTCAACAGGATGTCTATGATTCATAGTGAGGAATAGGATGCGGTGCGTTTCATGGCATTCTTGTTCATGAGTGAATTAGATGTTAAGTAATGGTGGGTGTGTCGTGGCTGGTTCCTGGCACACCCACTTTGTTTGACCAAATTTTTCGGATTGCTTGTCAAGTTGGCAGTCTTTTTATATTTTTGTTATATGAAACGGAAATTTTTTATATGCTCCATTATATGTTTGGGAGCGGCTTTATGCGGATATGCGCAGACATGGGACTTTGAAGGTAAAGTTCCGGAAGACTTTACGGCTTCCGGGAAACACAGTTTGAGTACTTCTGCCTTGTTCTATAAGGAAGGGGCAAACAGCATGGAGTGGCAGTTTGGGCCTGAAGAGGTGCTGACGGTGAACATGAAAGAGCCGCTGTCTTTATCTTCGGGCAAGGAGGAAAATTATGGAATAGCCTTGTGGATTTATAATGAGGAGCCTCAGACCGACAGTCTGCGGTTTGAGTTTCTTTCACCTGCAGGGCATGTTTCTTATCAGTTCAGCTTTAATCTGTGTGCTGCGGGCTGGAGGGCTTGTTGGATCGGATTTCAGCATATGCATGGCGACAAGGCTGACAAGGAAATAGCCGGATGGAGAATTGTTGCACCGAAAAGAAAAGGGCGTGTCTTTATCGACCGGCTTACTTTTCCGGTTACGAAAATGAATCTCCGTACGACGCCCGACCAGCAGATGCCTTATAACAATGCGTTGGATTTTCGCGATTTGTGGCATTGGTGCCGTGTCTGGCAATGGGAACAGCTTGCATATGATATACCGATTCCTGCAAAACTGACTTTGGAAGAAAAGAAAGAACTGGATATGATGGCTGGCCGTCTGGACGCAGCGCTGGAATTGAAGAAAGCGCCTCAAAAGCTTGTGAAGAAAGCGTATGACGTTTTTGATAAAGCAAACATCCGCCGTTCGCTGACCGGCTTTGCCGGCGCTCCGGTCGTTGCTCCGGATGAGTTGAAGCGTGCGAAGGGAGAATTGTCATGGAATGATTTGGAAACGATGCTTTCCGGCTTTGCTTACGATGCTCTTTATAATGGCTCGAGCGAGGCGGAGAATAAATACTTCCTTGTTTGGGATTATGCAATGGATCAAGGGTTTGCCTATGGCAGCGGAATGGGAACAAACCATCATTACGGATATCAGGTGCGGAATATTTACACTACAGCTTGGCTGATGCGCGATAAAATATGGAAGGCTCAGAAGAGCGATGCCATTGTCGCGACACTGGCTTTTTGGGCTGCGCTGCAGGAAACGCGCCAGCCTTGTCCTCAGGGGAGGGATGAACTGCTTGACACTTGGCATACGCTGCTCCAGCCTAAGGTTGTGTCGGCTATGCTGCTTGTAGATGAAAGGGAGCGTGTGAGAGCTCTTAAGGGGTTGTCACGGTGGGTGGCGTCTTCGTTGAGGTATACATCCGGTACGATCGGAGGGATAAAGGTGGACGGGACAACGTTTCATCATGGCGGCTTTTATCCGGCCTATACAACCGGTGCCTTGGCAGCAGTAGCTTCGTTTGTAGCACTGACAAAAGACACGCAGTATGAGTTGGCGGCAGACCCCCGGCAGGTGCTGAAGACGGCGCTTTTGGCGATGAGAAATTATTGCAACAAATACGAATGGGGTATCGGAATCAGTGGGAGGCATCCTTTTGGCGGTTCGATGCGGGAAGAGGATATAGCTTCGTTTGCTTCTCTTGCTCTTGCGGGCGACCTGTCGGGAGGAAAAAATGAGTTCGACCGTTCGTTGGCTGCGGATTATTTGCGTCTGTGCAGAAAGGATACGCCGGAGGCGCGTTATTTCAGGAAGCAGGGAATCCGTCCTGCCAAAGCGCCGGAAGGATTCTTCGTGTACAATTATGGAGCTGCGGGAGTCTTTCGGCGCAATAACTGGATGGTGACACTGAAAGGATATAATACGGATGTCTGGGGTGCAGAGATTTATACGAAGGACAACCGTTATGGGCGTTACCAGAGTTATGGTTCCGTGCAGATAATGGGAGGAGATTCTCGCCGGACAAGCGGCTATGATGAAAACGGTTGGGATTGGAACAGGCTTCCGGGAACAACCGCCATTCATTTGCCTTTTGAGATGCTTGACAGTCCGTTGAAGGGCACGACGATGCTTAAGTCGAAGGAGCATTTTTCAGGGGCTTCCAGTTTTGAAGGAAAGAACGGAATGTTCGCCACTAAGCTTATGGAACGTGAACTGAAAAACTTTACGCCCGATTTTGTAGCCCGGAAGTCCGTGTTCTGTTTTGATAACCGGATGGTCTTTTTGGGATCAGGCATTACGAATAGCAATCGGGACTATTCTACAGAAACGACGCTTTTCCAGAGCGTATGGACTGACGATGGAGCGCATGATTTGCTTGTGGACGGAGATGTGAAAAACGAACTTGGCTTTTCCGGCGAATTTGATGTGACCGGCAAGCATCCTCTTTGTCTGCGTGACGGTTATGACAATTATTATTATATAAAGGAAGGAAATGTCAAAGTGCAGATAGCCAGACAGGAATCGCGGCATGAAAAGAAACGCACGTTGACAGAGGGCGAATTTGCTTCAGCATGGATTGATCATGGCTGTGCTCCTCAGAAGGCTTCTTATGAGTATCTGGTCTGGATTCAGCCTTCGGAAGAGCAGCTGGAGGCTGGAACACCGTTGGATTCGTATGAAGTGCTGCAATGCGATGACAAAGCGCATATTGTCCGGGATATCCCGACAGGAATTACAGCTTGTGCTGTGTTTGAAGACGTGAAGTTGGGGCAAAACGGATTGTTCTCGGAACTTCCGGCGGAAACCATGGTTATGTACAAACAGGAAGAAGCGTCGCTTCGGGTAAGCGTTTGTGATCCGGATCTGAATATCAAGGAAAAGTCATATACTACTAAAGAATCCAGCAGGCCGAAAGATAAGTCCTTGGTGCTTTATGGCGATTGGAAGCTTGTGGGGAATTCGGATAAAATAACGTTGGCGGCTTCGGAAGGCATGACGGAACTGACTGTGAAATGCCAAGACGGACAGCCTGTAGAGTTTGAACTGGAGAGAATTTGAAATTATGGATGTGGCAGTAAAGAATGAAGGCGTGATGCAAGGTGGGTTTTCAATTCAGTTTTCACCGCTTCAAGGGTATACGGATGCCGTTTATCGTCGGGCGCATGCTCGCTTTTTCGGTGGGGTGGAATGCTACTATTCTCCTTTTGTCCGGATCGAACATGGAGAGATCCGCCGTAAGGATATGCGTGACATTGAGCCTGAGAACAATGAAAACCTAAGCCTTGTTCCCCAGTTTATAGCTTCCGACAGGGATAAGGCGGAGCATATTCTTTCGCTTTTTGTAGAGAAAGGATACCGCAATGCGAATCTTAATTTGGGGTGTCCGTTTCCTGTACTTGCCAGACGGCATAATGGTGCAGGCATGTTGCCTTATCCGGATGAGGTTGAAAGTTTGCTGACAGGTGTTGCGGAAGGCTTTCCTCAATTGTCTTTGTCTGTCAAGCTTAGGCTGGGGTGGGACAGCCCGGACGAATGTCTGGCGCTGCTGCCCTTGCTTAACCGTTTGCCTTTGTCGGCCGTCATTCTTCATCCGCGGCTGGGAAGGCAGCAATACAAGGGGAGTGTTGATCTCGATGCTTTTGCCGCCTTTTATGACGCTTGTGAGAAACCTCTTTTTTATAACGGTGATTTGCTCTCTGCGGATGATATCTCCGATATACATGAACGGTTTCCCCGTCTTGCCGGTGTGGCTGTCGGGCGTGGACTTTTGGCAAATCCGGCATTGGCGTTGGAGTATCGCCAGGGAAGCGCATTGCCTGAAGCGGAAAAGATGGAAAGAATCAGAAAAATGCATGATTTTGTTTTTGACGCTTATTCCAGGCAGCTCCAAGGAGGTGATGCCCAGTTATTGACAAAGATGAAGAGCTTTTGGGATTATCTGCTTCCGGATGCCGACCGGAAGGCGCGCAAGGCTGTGTTAAAGGCAACAAAGCTTGGCGCGTATCACGCTGCGGTGAGCAGTTTGACTGGCAAATGATTTTAGTTTGAGATTTCCCGTTATTTTTTTTAGTTTTGTGGCTTGTAAATAGTAAGCCATGAAAACAGTATTAGCCTTTATCGTATCTTTGGTGGCGCTGGCTGCCTGTTCGGATGAAAAAGAACATTTGGTAATTGGCGTTTCGCAATGCAGTGATGATGAGTGGAGGACACAGATGAACAGGGAAATGCTTCGGGAAGCCTTGTTCTATCCTGAAACGGAAGTGAAGATTCGTTCGGCAAAAGATAACAGCGGAATTCAGATAGAAGACATCGAAACGTTCATCAAGGAAAGAGTGGATGCGCTGGTTGTTTCTCCCAATGAAGCTGAAACGGTAACTCCTGTAATTGAAAAGGCTTTCGATGCGGGCATTCCGGTGATATTGGTCGACAGGAAGATTCATTCGGGAAAATATACAGCTTATGTAGGTGCAGACAACTACGATATTGGCCGGCGTGCCGGGTTTTACATCGTTAATCGTCTGCATGGAAAGGGGCATGTGGTAGAGATCACCGGACTGAGGGGCTCAACCTCGGCCGAAGAGCGTCATCGTGGCTTTATGGATGCGTTGGCCGAATCTCCTGAAATGGAGGTAGTGGCTAGAGCGGATGCAGGCTTTTTTCAGCAGAAAGCTGAGGACAAGTTTGATTCGATTCTGGCCAGGCATAAAGACATTGATCTGGTGTTTGCCCAAAACGACCGCATGGCGATCGGCGCTTATCAGGCGGCTTTGAAGTGCGGGCGGCAGAAGGATATGTTGTTTGTCGGGATTGATGCAGTTTCGGGAGAAGGGTATGGAGTGGAGAAAGTGGCTTCCGGTGAACTGGACGCAACGTTCATTTATCCGACATCCGGGGATAAGGTAATGCAGGTGGTGATGGCGGTTTTGGAAGGCAAGCCATACGACAGGGATACCAAACTGCAGACTGCATTGGTTGACAAGTCGAACGCCCGTGTCATGGAGATGCAGACGGAGCATATCTTTGAATTGGACAAGAAAATCGAATATCTGAATAAGAAGGTAGATGCTTATTTCCTTCGTTACTCTTCCCAGCGCATGTTCCTGTATGCATGTATTGTCATTCTTTTGCTTGTGGGAGCATTGCTGGCTTTCGTTGTCCGTGCATTTTGGACAAAAAACAGGCTTAATGCAGAACTTTCGTGCCAGAAGACGAAGCTGGAGGAACAGCGTGATCAGCTGATTGATCTTTCTCATCAGCTGGAAGAGGCAACTCATGCGAAACTGGCTTTCTTTACCAATGTGTCGCATGATTTCCGCACGCCTCTGACGCTGATAGCCGATCCGGTGGATCAGCTGTTGCAAAGCCGTAACTTGAATGAACATGAACGCTCTTTGCTTAACATTGCACATAAGAATGTTGTTGTTCTGCTCCGGCTGATCAATCAGATATTGGATTTCAGGAAATTTGAGAACGGCAAGCTCAAGCTGCATCTTTCCGAGTTCGACATTTGCAGCGAGATGAAGGAGTGGACCGAAGCGTTCCGCACCTTGTCGTTCCGTAAGCATATCCGTTTTGACATGTCTGTTGATGAGGCCGGGCAGGGATACGTTGTGATAGCTGATGCAGAAAAGCTGGAGCGCATTACCTATAATTTATTGTCGAATGCCTTCAAGTTTACTCCAGAAAATGGCCGCATATCCGTCAGGCTCTCACGGTTTAGGCGGGATGAGGCTGATTGGCTGAGAATGCAGTTTTCTGATACGGGCATAGGCATGTCGGCCGAGCATGTGCAGCACATTTTCGAACGCTTCTACCAAATCGATGTGCATCATGCCGGTTCGGGTATCGGACTGGCTTTGGTGAAGGCTTTTGTGGAAATGCACAAAGGGGTGATTCGGGTAGAAAGCGGAAAAGAAAAGGGGACGGCTTTTATAATTGAAATACCGATGCGCCAGGCTGGTGCATTGGAAGAGGGATTGCAGCGCAATGTGATGCTGACAAACCTGAAGGAAGGAGCTGTGCTTGACGCGGATCTGGAAACCGTCAGCCAGCAAGATGATAAGTTCATTCCGGAAGATAAGGAAACGGTGCTGGTCATTGATGACAATCAGGACATACGCGACTATGTGCGTATGCTTTTGCAAGGGAAATATACGGTGATTGAAGCCGTTAACGGACAAGAGGGGGCGAAGCAGGCAATGAAATATGTTCCCGATGCGATCATTTGCGATGTGATGATGCCGGTGATGGACGGTATGGAGTGCTGCAAACGGTTGAAGAGCGAGCTTCAGACATCTCATATTCCAGTGATGATGCTTACGGCATATGCAATGGATGAGCAAAAGATCAAAGGATATGAATGTGGCGCCGATTCTTATTTGTCGAAACCTTTCAGCGCGAAGTTGCTGCTGACCCGTCTTCACAATCTGATAGCCAATCATAAGCGGCTGAAATCCTTTTTCAGTGACCGCGCTGCCACGGTGCAGGAAACGCCCTTGGGCAATATTGACAAGGGATTTGTTGACAGGCTGTATGGCTTGATTGAAAAACGGATGAGTGATTCTGATTTGAATGTGGAGAATATTGGAAGCGAGATCGGTCTTGGGCGTGTGCAGTTGTACAGAAAGACCAAGGCACTGACCGGTTATTCTCCGAATGAGCTGCTTCGGATTGTCCGGTTGAGGAAAGCTTCGGCTTTGCTGGCTTCTACGGAGAAGACGATAGCTGAGATCGCTTATGAAGTCGGATTCAGTTCTCCGTCGTATTTTGCGCGTTGTTATAAAGATTATTTCGGAGAAAGTCCCACAGACTTTCTGAAAAGGAAAAATGGGAAATGATGGCTGCGGTTCGGCAAATAGTTGTATCTTTGGCTCGGATTTAGAACAAAGTTTATGAAGCGTATTGTTATAGGACTTGCATTGATTTTGTGTTATGCGTGCGGATTGCGGTCGCAAGACTTGAAATCCTTGTTTGTGGCTTTGCCTGATTCATTATCTCCACTGTTGACGGAAGTCAATCGGGCGGATTTCGGAGACTTTTTGGCAAGCAACATGAAGGCGGAAGTGAAAAACCGTTTTGGCAATATTTCGGAAATGACCCGGCTGACAGATGATTACCTGTCGGTTAGACTGACATCGGCCAGTACATTGGAAATGAAGCTTCTTCCGATGAACGACAGCGTCAATGTTGTCTGTGTGGTGAAGACTTATATGGCACCGGCTGCTGACAGCAAGGTTTCTTTCTTTACTTCCGACTGGAAAGAGCTTCCTGCCGGCGACTATTTGCAGCTCCCGCTTGAAACGGACTTTTATCTTTCTCCTCAGACAGAGGCGGGAAAGGACTCGTTGGATAATCTGCGTTCGTATGCCGACATGTATCTGCTGAAAGCGGAACTTTCCGCCGAAAGCCCTTCCATTTCGTTTGTCTATAGCACTCCTGACTATCTGGATAAGGGGACGGCAGACAAATTGAAGGCCTATCTGCGTTCTTGTCCGCTTCGCTATGAATGGAGTGCAGGCAAGTTCGTGAGGAAAGAAGATTCAGGCAATATTTGATCATGTGATATCGCCGGCTGTTTTTTATGTTGTAAAGCAGGAATCTGCACTTCGTGAATTGATTTCAACTGAAAATACATAAAAAATAGTTAATCATCCGGTGTGGGCAAAGAGAAAAATATTATCTTTGGAACAATTTGTTGGATATGATAGACTATCCTTCATAAAGAGGGGGAGAATATCGCCGTTTTTAGTTGATTTGTGTAAACCTGTAGTGGTATTCTGAAGACGTTCGAAACTTTCTCAAAAAGTTTGCCGACGGATACTTGCTGAAAAATATTATAACGTAATGATTTTAAAATGTATTAGAACAGTGACGATGGCGGCTTTGGCCTTTGTGAGTGCAAATGTCTGCGGACAGGACTTGCTGGCTCGACAGGCTCCCATCGACAGAAAACTGAAAGCTGTAGACTCATTGGCGTTGATACGCCAGATCAAGGCGGAGCAGGCCGTTTATCCTGCATATAGTCTTTATCCGAACTGGAGCCATGACCGCGTCCATGCCTATGGTAATACAGTGCAAATCCCCGACAGTTTCCGTATAGATCTTACAGGCTTCTGCATGCCGACAACTCACACTAAAATTACTTCTAAATGCGGCCCTCGCTGGCGGCGTATGCATAACGGACTGGATATAAAAGTTTATATCGGCGATACAATCCGTGCTGCATTCGACGGGCGCGTGCGTATGGTGAAGTATGAACGCCGCGGATATGGCAAATATGTGGTGATTCGTCATGATAATGGGCTGGAAACGATTTATGGACACTTGTCGAAACAGATTGTGGATGAGGACCAGTATGTGAAGGCGGGAGATCCGATCGGTCTTGGCGGAAATACGGGCCGTTCGACCGGTTCTCACTTGCATTTTGAAACACGTTTTCTCGGGGAAGTGATCAATCCGGAATTCATGTTTGACTTTCCGAATCAGGATATTGTAGCCGACAGTTATCTGTTCGTTCGTGGCGCCAACCGTTACACTTACCAGCGTACAAGGGCATTGGCTGCCGTGAAAGCGGGCAAGTCGGGTGCGGATGAAGCTGAAAAGGCTGCGATCCGTTACCATAAGATCCGTAAAGGCGATACGTTGGGCCGCATATCGCGTATCTATCATGTTTCGATTGACAAGCTGTGCCGTCTGAATGGCATCAAGCGCACGACGGTTCTTCGGATCGGGCAAGTATTGAGATGTTCATAAATAATTATCTACTTTGATATTTCAGTGGGCCATCCCGAATGAAGTTGGTAACGCTTCGTTCCGGATGGCTTTTTTATATGGAATTTTTGTTGGCTGCTCCGTGAAAAAACTGTATTTTTGCAGGTGCAGAAAAATTGTTTATTGAGATAGAACTTTGGCGAGCAAACATTTACATATACATGACGCAATTGTAATTGGAGCAAATACATGCCGTTTTCTTTTGGCGGCTGTTTTTCTGTTTTCCGGATTCGTTAAGGCTAATGATCCGTTGGGCACGGTTTATAAAGTGCAGGATTATCTGGACGCATGGGGAGCGTTTAGTCTTAGCGGCGGTTCGTTTCCTTATCTGGCGAGTTTCTTGATGGCTGCCTTTGAGTTCAGCATCGGCGTTTATCTTCTTTTTGGAATCCGCCGTTGGGCGACTTCCATTTTGGTTCTTCTCTTCATGTCGGTCATGACTCCCCTTACTTTATGGCTGGCTATTGCGAACCCGATTTCGGACTGCGGTTGTTTTGGCGATGCGGTAGTGCTGACCAATTGGGAAACTTTTTTCAAGAATCTGGTGCTGCTGGCTGCCGCTGTCTGCCTGTTCAAATGGAGGAGGTTTATCTTTAAGCTTGTGACAACCAAGGTAGACTGGCTGATATCATTGTACAGCATAATCTTTATTCTGTTTTTTACAATTTTCTGTTACCGTTATCTGCCTGTGTTTGATTTTCTTCCTTATCATATAGGGGCGGATATCCGCAAGGGTATGGAAATACCGGAGGGTGAAAAGCCCTCTGTGTATGAAACGATCTTTACGTATGAAAAGGACGGAGTGAAAAAGGATTTTACCATAGATAACTATCCAGGCGACTCCCTCTGGACTTTTGTTGATTCTCATACGGTCTTGAAGGAAAAAGGTTATGAGCCTCCCATACAGGATTTTGCATTGATGTCATATGAGGACGGAACAAATTTGACTGATGAGATATTGGCTGACAGCCAATACGTTTTTCTGCTGGTAGCTCCCTGGCTGGATCGGGCTGATGACAGTTCGATAGACTTGATCAATGAAATTTACGACTACAGTGTGGAGCATGACTACCGTTTCTTGTGTGTGACCTCTTCAACAGATGAGGCGATATCGGCGTGGCAGGAAAATACAGGAGCCGAATATCCGTTTGCTTTGGCAGATGAGATAACATTGAAAAGCATGGTCCGCTACAATCCCGGACTGATGCTGCTGAAGAACGGTGTGGTGCTCAATAAATGGAGTGCGAATGCGCTGCCTGATGAATATCAGCTCAATGCTCCTCTTGACCGTTTGCCTTTGGGAGAGATACAGCTCAAGGGCGTATCCAGGAAATTGATGGAGGTGACCGGAAGTTTTCTGGCTCCGCTGGCGGCTTTGACAATTATAGATCTGCTTTGGATGAAATATCGCAGGAGGAAGGAGAAGAAACAGAAAAAAGTTCCCGACAAAGCGGATAATGGGAATCCTGAGGAATGATTGATACATTGACTATAAATACTAACCCTTTAAAATTAAACAAAATGAGAAAGAACATTGTAGCAGGTAACTGGAAAATGAACAAGAACCTGCAGGAAGGTATTGCTTTGGCAAAGGAATTGAACGAAGTGCTGACCGCAGACAAGCCGAATTGCGACGTGATTATTTGCACTCCGTTTATCCATCTGGCTTCTGTGACTCCGATCGTTGACAGCTCTATCATTGGCGTAGGTGCCGAGAACTGTGCAGACAAGGCTTCTGGTGCGTATACCGGTGAAGTTTCGGCTGAGATGGTGGCATCAACAGGTGCTCAGTATGTTATTCTGGGACATTCAGAACGCCGTGCATATTATCATGAAACAGTTGAAATCCTGGCTGAAAAGGTTAAACTGGCATTGGCCAACAACCTGAAGCCGATTTTCTGCATCGGTGAAGTACTGGCAGAACGTGAAGCAAACAAGCAGAACGAAGTTGTTGAAGCTCAGTTGGCTTCTGTATTCTCTCTGTCGGCTGAAGATTTCAGCAAGGTTATTCTGGCTTATGAGCCGGTTTGGGCTATCGGTACAGGAAAGACCGCAACTCCGGAGCAGGCAGAAGAAATCCACGCACATATCCGTTCGCTGGTTGCAGCCAAGTATGGCAATGAGGTGGCTGAAAATACTTCTATCCTTTACGGAGGAAGCTGCAAGCCTTCAAATGCAAAAGAACTGTTTGCAAAACCGAATGTTGACGGCGGACTGATCGGCGGTGCTGCACTGAAGGCTGCTGACTTCAAGGGCATTATCGATGCTTTCAAATAATCTGGCAGAACAGCTTTAACGTTTTATATTTTATACAGGGGAGCAGAAACAGGCGCTCTTTCAGCGTGCATTTTTGCTTCTCTGTGCTTTTATTTTTAATCCGGACATTATGAAATATCTTTTCTTTTCTGTCGTTGCTTTTCTGGTCAGTGCTGCCGGAGCATACGCACAAAGCAATATTATCGAGAGTTTGCAGACTCGCCGTGCAGGTGAAGGAGTTGTGACTGTTCATCAGGATGCGCAAATCTCCGGAATGATCGGCAAGCGCTATGTACTTTCACCGTCAGAACAGCCGAATGTTTTGAGGACCAGAGGATTCCGCGTGCAAGTGTATGCCGGGAACAATTCCCGCCAGGCGCGTTCGCAAGCGTATGATGTGGCGGCAAAGGTGAAGGAGGAATTTCCAGATATGCCGGTTTATACCTATTTCCAGCCTCCACGCTGGTTGTGCCGCGTTGGTGACTATAAGACTATGGAGGAAGCTCATTCGGCAATGCGTATGCTGAAAGCGACAGGCGTCTTCAAGGAAGTGTCCATTGTGCGCGAACAAATAAATATACCGATAGAATGATGATTGACAACAGCTTGATAAACTGGCCGGAAGAGAAGGTAGAGAAACTGAAGGCGCATTACGCTGAAATCCTTTCGCTGCTGGGAGAGGATCCGAATCGTGAAGGGTTGCTGAAAACCCCGGAAAGAGTGGCCAAGGCCATGCTTACTTTGACCCGCGGATATGAAATGGATCCCAGGGAGGTTTTGAATGCGGCGAAGTTCAAGGAGCCTTACAGTCAGATGGTCATAGTAAAAGACATCGATTTCTTTTCGATGTGCGAACATCACATGCTTCCTTTTTACGGGAAGGCGCATGTGGCTTATATCCCTAACGGATATATTACGGGATTGAGCAAGATTGCCCGTGTGGTGGATATTTTTTCTCACCGCCTGCAGGTTCAGGAGCGCATGACGCTGCAGATCAAAGAGTGTATTCAAGAAACCTTGAATCCGCTGGGAGTAATGGTGGTTGTTGAAGCGAAACACATGTGTATGCAGATGCGTGGTGTGGAGAAACAGAATTCGGTCACGACTACCTCCGATTTTACGGGGGCTTTCAACCAGGCCAAAACCCGTGAAGAATTCATGAACCTTATTCGGGCGAGATACTGACCTGAGGCGATACCGTTCTGAATACAAAGGCACAAAGTCGCAGAACTTTTGTATTGAACTTGAATGCGTTTTCTCTGTGGCTTCGTGCCTCTGCGTTCGTCTTGCAGAATTGTTGCGTTATTCTGCAAGGTCAAAAACTGACCGTGAACTTATAGTTTCCTTCTTTAGACAGACGCTTTGCCGTAAACGAGATTCTGTAGATTTCCTTTCCCCAAACATTCGACAGTGTCGGATCGGTAAGCGGTATCGTTTCTTTTGATGCCTCAAACTCGTCCGGATTGAACTTTATGGTTGCGGAAATGTTTTCTCTGCTGATGCTTACCTTGTCGCCTTCGATGCTGATGTTCCCCCAAGTCATGAAGTTGATCTGATTGGGAGCAGTGGCTTCTTCAAGACTGAACTTGTCCCTGATGACCAGTTGGTTGTTCTTAAGCTGATACGAGCGGATCCAGTCTTTGATTCCGGCTTCCGCAGGGTAGGCTTCTTTTAGGTTCAGCCTAAACTCGTTGGGAGAGGCTTCTGCATCTTGGGCCTTGTATTTTCTTCCGTATTTTTGTGGGATGCCATTGACGACGGGCAGATTGTGATAGTTGCTTTGCATGGTCCATATCTTGTATCTTTCCGAACTGAATGTTTGTTTGGTATAGGTGCCTACTCCCGCATCCAGAAATACCGGGGTGTCCTGCACCCATAGGGAGAAAGTTCCGATGTCATTGTGGTTGTGGCTTTCGTCGTTATATCCTCCTTTGGCGGCAAAGAAGGCTTTTCCTTTCCTTATATAGCAGAATTGCGTTTCCGGATACCAGATGAAGTCGGGTGTTTCGTGCGCCGGAGCATATCCGGACAGCTCTGCATCTGCTTTCAGCCCTTCCAGTATTCTGTAGAAATCTCTGCTTGCAAGCGTGATCCTGTTTTTCTGCTTTTGTTTGAGATAGGCGGCGAACTGCTTCATCCGGCTGCTTCCGATAGCCTGTCCGAACCGGAAAATCAGCTGGGGATCTCCTCCTCCTTTGGCGGATGCGTCTGCAAAGTTGACCACCCATCCGTTTCCTACATAGCTGTTTGATATGTATTCTGCCATGTTTCTGATCTGGCTGTCCTCAAAGAAGTTGATGCGGTTGCCTGTGATGTCCGACAGCAGGACGAGGTAATCCAGCACTTTCCCTGATGCATGTCCCCAGTAAGAAGGCCCTTCTTCGCAGGCTCCGTCGCTATGTACGTAATTCAGGAATTTATCCACAGACTGGATGCTTCTCCAGATTGCTGCCTCAAGCCGTTGCGGATTGTTTTCCAGGAGCATGAATGTCATGAGCGCATTGCTGTTGCACCATGGATTCCAGTTGTTTATCATGTTTCCTTCCTTATAGTTGACTGCCATCCACCAGAATCTGTCGTCCTCAAGATATGGTTTCATGATGCGTTTGTCCAGTTCATGATAAAGCCTTCGGGAGATTTCCGGATCTGTTTTGTCGAAGGTGTCGTGCATGAAATAATAGGTCCATGCAAGGATGTTTCCCAAATCTCCTGCTGTCAGGTCGATCAGATCATATTCGTATGAAGGAAGCGAGCGGCCGGACGGCTGGTTGGGGAGATGCGCCGACAGAGCCCATGAAGTCATTTCGCAGGTGTGGAACACTCCGTTTATCAGCTGGTCGGTGAAGCGTCCTTTTCCTTCTGCCAGTTCTGCCAGCAGCAGTTGTACGATGGCATAGTTGTTTGCATCGAACGGTGATTCCATGATCTTGCGGTTTCCGCTTCTTTCAAACTCGAGATAGTCGGTTGCGGTAATCACCTTCCATTCGTGCTTCAGCTGCTTTTCTCCGTTTCTGATGACTGTTTCCTTATTTTTGCCCAGCAGCTTGTCCCATCCTTCCCGGTCTGCATAGGATGGATAGTCCACCCATTTCTGTTGCGTGACCAGATAGTCTGAGATTTGTTCTCGGGTGATTTTGCCTTGCAGCAGGTTTCTTTCCGTATATGCCTCCAGCGTTGCCGGAAATGCCGCCAGGAATGTAATGACTGCCAGAAAAAAGTTTTTAGTTTTCATAGATGTTGATTTTATAGAATTTTGCGGTTAAATGTAGGCAGAATGATTGAATTATGCAAACGCGCCTTTTGTATCTCCAAGCCGGGAAATGCTGTTTTCTGTTCTGAAAAACGTGCTTTTTCACCCTTCAATTTGCAAACGGCATCGTGGTTTCTATAAACGACGTTGTGGTTTGTACGAACCGCATTGTGGTTTGTATAAACAACAATGTTGTTTATAACTTCCTCCGTCGAATTTCGATTATTCTTCTTTTGCGGCAGGAGCATTTTTTGTGGATGTGGTCCTTTTTGCTTTTTGTGATTTTTTATTATGGATTAAGGTATTTGATGAATTTTCCCGGACTAAAATTGAATAGATTAAAAAACTTTCTTTATATTTGCTCCCGATATAATTGAAACCGAATTATATGACCAACTAAAATTTAATGCTTAATGAAAACGGAAAAACGAATGACAGTCCTTTATTCTAAAAGGATGTTGTTGGGAGCATCGCTCATTTTTGCTGCCACAAACGTGATGGGAGCCGTTGATTCTTCTCCTGTTTCCCATGTTGACGCTGTAGAGAGTATCCTTCAGCAGAAAGAAATCTCTGGTACCGTAGTGGATGGTTCGGGGGAACCTGTTATCGGTGCGAATGTTGTTGTCAAGGGCACGACGAACGGTACGATTACTGATCTGGATGGAAAATTCACACTGAAAGTTCCTGCAGAGTGTGTTGTTGTGGTGTCTTATATTGGCTATAACAGCCAGGAAATCAGAGTTACATCATCGACCACCCGGTTGTCTGTGTCGTTGAAGGAAGATTCAAAGACACTGGACGAAGTTGTAGTTGTCGGTTATGGTGTGCAGAAAAAGGTGAACCTTTCCGGTTCTGTTTCTTCCATTAATATGGACGAACTGACCGAGAGCCGCCCGATTACCAACGTTTCTCATGCCTTGGCAGGTATGGCCGCCGGTGTGAATGTGCAGTCGGCAAGCAACCAGCCCGGTAATGACGATGCAACCATCCAGGTGCGCGGGCAAGGAACTCTGAACGACTCTGCGCCTCTCGTCATCATCGACGGTGTGGAATCGAGCATCAGCTCTGTAAGCCCTCAGGATATTGAGGCGATGTCTGTGCTGAAAGATGCGGCTTCGGCTGCCATTTACGGTTCGCGTGCCGCAAACGGCGTCATCCTGATTACCACCAAGCAGGGCAAGGCCGGAAGCATGAAGATTGACTACAACGGTTATGTTTCGTTCACTTCGCCTACCATCCCGGGCACGATGGATCCGGTGTCGAATTATGCGGACTATATGGATCTGATCAATGAAGGATTGTTCCGGTCAGGGCAGGCTACTGTATTCAGTCAGGCAAAAATTGACGAATGGCGCAATGCCGGGGGAAGTGACCCGTTGAAATATCCTAATACGAACTGGCTGGACGATTCGTTCCAGAATTCTGTTGCTCACAATCATGTGCTTTCAATGAGCGGAGGAAGCGAGAAAATCCGTTTCTATTCTTCGTTCGGTTATCAGAACAATCCGGGCATCATGGAGAATACCGGCTTCGAAAAGTTCAGCGGCCGTGTGAATGTTACAGCCGATATCAAGCCTTGGCTGACTCTCGGCGCTTATGTGAACGGATATGTATCTAATATGGATCCGGCCGCCAACTATGATAAGGATGATGCAACCACAGCGGTAAGCGAAGTGTTTACATATGCTTCAGCCACAACCCCGGGTATGGTATTCCGTTCGCCGGACGGCAGATATGGCAGTGTCAACAATACGGAAGATGCCTCACAGGCTCAGACCAATAATCCGTTGAGGCGTTTGAACGCTGTGGCCGGAAACATCCGCAAGACCAATATGCGTGCCCGTTTTCTCGGAACCTTGAAGCCGGTAGAAGGCCTTTCCATTACGGCTTCCTATACATACGAGTTCCTGGATGAGTATCGCTCGCTCAAGCCTGTGTTCTTTGATCTTTGGAACTTCTATTCCAATACGATTACGTCGCCGGCTGGAGGTGATACCTGGATTCGGAATTACAACGGAAAGACGGAACGTTTCTTCGGCGATGTGACCGCACGTTATGAAACGCGTTTCCTGAAAGACCGTCTGGGATTGACCGCTTTGGTTGGTGCCAGCCAGGAGCGTTATCGCAACCATTATTTCAGTGCCTATAAGAAAGATATGATCGACTTGAGTCTGAACACGATGGATGCGGCTATCGGTGATGCTACAGCATCAGGAACAAGCACGGAATGGGCGATGCGTTCGTTCTTTGGCCGTATCAATCTGGACTGGGAAAGCAAGTATCTTCTTGAATTGAACCTCCGCGCGGATCAGTCTTCACGTTTCTTGTCGAACAATCGCACCGGTTATTTCCCTTCGGCGTCGGCCGCATGGCGTATTGACCAGGAACCGTTTATGGCGAATGTTGTAGACAAAGGACTGAGCAATCTGAAGCTTCGTTTGTCTTACGGTGCGCTGGGTAACAATTCTGTAGGCAACTATGACGCCATATCAACTTATGCGACTTCCAATTATACAGTCGGAAATACGTTGGCTTTGGGTATGGCTCAGATCGCTTTGGCAAATGCCGGCCTGACATGGGAAACTACTTATGTAACCAATGTGGGTGTTGACTTCGGCTTCTTTAACAATCGCTTGACCGGTACTTTCGATTATTTCCATAAAAGGACAAAGGATATTCTGATTGATTTGCCGGCTCCTATCGTTCACGGAACAGCTTCAATTCCCAAGCAGAACAGTGCGACGGTTACAAACAAAGGTATCGAATTCACTTTGGGATGGCAGGATAAAGTGGGAGATTTCTCTTACGGAATAACCGGAAACTTTACATACGTGAAGAATATGGTTGATAAATATAAAGGAAAAGACAAGGGAGGAATGACCATCAGCGGTGCTAATGTGATTTGGGAAGGACATCCCATTAACTCCCAGTATCTGCTGCAGGTAGACCGCATCATTCAGACAGACGAAGATCTGGCTATAGTAAACGAGATGTTGGCTAAGAATCCGAACGCATTTGATGCCTTCGGCGTGCCTGAGAAGGGTGACTTTCTGTATAAGGATGTGGACGACAACGGCATCATCGACTTGAACGACCGCGACATCGTGAGCGACGGCCCGAATCCCAAGTTCCAGTTCGGCTTGAATCTGAACGTTGCATGGAAAGGAATAGATTTCGCTGTCTTGTTCCAAGGTCAGGCCGGAGGAGAAGCTTATTGGCAGAACTACCTTGTAAATGCTTCTACTGTAAGATATGGTTATCAGCTGAATAAAGAGGTTTGTGAAGGAAGATGGTACGAAGGACGTACAGACGCCACTTATCCCAGACTGCTGGATTATCAGGATAAGAGAAATACACAGAACAGCGACTTCTATCTGGAAAACCTGTCGTTCCTTAAAATCCGTAATATCCAGTTGGGCTACACCTTGCCAAAGGCTTGGATGAACAAGCTGACTCTTGACAGAATCCGTGTTTATGCAAGTATGGAGAATTTCTTTACGTTCACTTCATTCAGAGGATTTGATCCGGAGCTGGGAACGAGTCTGGCTTATCCTGCGATGAAGAATATGGTAATCGGCGTTAATGTTACATTTTAATTGAAAAGAATGTTTATGAAAGCATATAAATTATTTTTGAGTTTAGGTGCCTGTCTGTTTCTGACAACCGGGTGCTATGATTTGGACGTATATCCGGAGGATGAATTGTCGAGCGGTACTTTCTTTAAAACGGAAGATCATGCCAGACAGGCGATGATGGGAGTTTATAGCCTGATGCAGAATGAAGCGGCTTTCGGTCGTCAGTATTCTTTTGACTGTCTGGGGGGAGTTGGTGCAGGACGTGATCCATATGGATTTGAAGCGATCGCACGGGGAACATACACTTCTTCTGAATCACTGGTCAGCGACAAGTTCAAGGCGTTTTATGAAGGCATCTCCCGTGCGAATATCGTATTGCAGAATGTGGACAATTGCGAGATGACTGACGAGCTGAAGACTCAATACAAGGCTGAGGCCAGATTCATGCGCGCGCTGTATTATTTCTATCTCTTGGATTTGTGGGGTGGCGTGCCTCTTTACGATGAAACTACGGTTGTCTCGGCTGATTTCATGAATATGCTGAAGCCGCGCTCCACCGAGGATGAGGTAAGGGAATTTATCATCAAGGATTTGGATGCAGCTATCGCTTCTTTGCCGAAAGAATGGGAGAGTGCCGATAAAGGACGGGCTACTTGCGGAGCAGCCATGGCGCTGAAAGGCAAACTTTATCTCTATAACAAGCAGTATGGTGAAGCTCTTGAGTGCTTCAAGAAAATAGCCGGCGAACCTGGTGAAGTTGATGCCGACAAATATGCAACATATGCATTGTATACCGTTCCGGGTGATGTAAAAGCAAGCTATGCGGACTTGTTCAAGCCGGCCGATGACGGAAAAGGCGCTGATGATTGCAGTGAAATGATTTTTACGATCCAGAATTTGGGAGGAGTAGGGCAGGACTACGGAATGCCGATGGGTAAATACATGGGCTCTCGTTCTACTTATGGCTCATGTTGGCATAATGTGATGGTATCTACCAATATGGCCGACTCATATGAAACCAAAGATGGACAGAATTATGACTATTCTACTTTCCAGTTTGACTGGAATGCTTTTACCGGTTCGGATTATACGGGAAATGCACAAATAAGGGAATCCATATTTTACTGTACGCTGAATAAGGCGGAGGTCGAGGCATATCCGACAGGTACAATTCAGGGAGTGCCTGCCTTAACCTCAGGGAAAAGCAGGCCATTCGAAGGTCCGTTGGTTGAGATGTATGAGGAAGAACGTGATCCCCGAATGAGCGTATCGCTTATTTGCCCTTATACTTATTACTTGGGTGCTGTAAACAATAAGCCGCAAGATATGTATTTTGCTATAACCAAAAGTGCTCCGGAACCGGCTGACGGATGGGTCAAAATGGAAGGCGGATGGTTATGCTATCTGTGGCGCAAGTTTGTGCCGGAAGGGGATATGAACGGCCTGCTTAACAACCGTGAAGATGTTCCGATTAACTTCCCGCTGATTCGTCTGGCTGATGTGTATCTGATGATGGCCGAATGTTACAATGAGTTGGACGATTTGGATAATGCAGCCAAATATGTGAATAAAGTACGCGACCGTGTGGGTATGCCTCTCATAAATGGTGGCGACGCATGGATGTCAGTCACAACAAAAGAAGAGATGTTCAAACGCATCAAGCACGAACGTGCCGTTGAACTTGCAGCTGAAGGTCATAGCTTCAGCGATATGAGGCGCTGGGGGTTGCTTGAAGAAGTGGGAGGCCCGGTACAGAATATTATGCGTACTTCTTCTAAATACGATCGTGTAGTCCGTGAACGTGACTATCTCTGGCCGATTCCCCAGACAGAAATGGATATCAATCCGAATCTGAAAGGGCATCAGAATCCTGGCTGGTAAATCAAGTTGTGGCAATTGGCGAATTGCATAGATATTAAGTTTGAAGAACGGGGCAGGTCGTCTTTGACGATTCTGTCCCGTTCGATTTTTATTTTTTTACGTTGTGTCGGGTGAAGTTGGGAGTAGTAACGTGATGATTGTCAATTTTATCCGGATAGTTGCATATTTCATTCTGATAGTCGTCTGTTTCTGCTGCTTAGTTAGGAATCAGGATATTCGTGCTTTTCTTTTTTCGCTTGAAACGTTAATTTTGCTTTTGATAAGCAAGGGCACTTCTTTTGGCGGAAAGAACATTTCCTGTGTCCTCCAGTGTTAACGGCGATTTGGGAAGTGGCGCTGTAAATGAATGTAATTATGAAAAACATGGAAAAACTGCGGATGTGTGTATTGGGGCTGTGTTCCTTCTTCTTGTTTTCGTGTGGAAGCGATGATGACCCCGGAATCAGTGGATTGCAGAATGATTATTTGGATGTTGCAGGCGGAGAGTTTGTTGCAGGCGAATTGCCTGTTGGGGACAATGATTTGATGCTTCAGTCGGCTACTTTTGACGGTTCGGCTCTTCCGGGAGGAAGCTCGTTTCTGGTACTTCAGTCTACTGAAGAATTGAGTGAAGTGAATCTGACCGTTCAGGGACAGACTGGCTATATCAGGGTTCCTTTGAGCAATCCTGAAATAGTCAGCGCAAAGGTGCGTTCTGCATCTTTGTATGAATATCAGGTGCTTGTAATGATCAGCCAGCATCTTGACGGTGACTTTACCATTGAATTCACTACGGTAAACAAGAATGGTGAGGTTTCTTCGAAAGTGACCAGAAATGTCAGCTATGTGGAAGCTGGTACTGGTTCGCTTCAGGTGAATCTGCGTTTCAGCAATGCAAAGGACGTGGATCTTTATGTAGTGGAACCGAACGGGAATGTGATTTATTATGGTATGCCTTTCCCGTATTATTCAGAAAATTATCAGGCATATATGGGCTGGGAATATGCTGATACGGACGAAGAGCCTGAGTGGGATCCGATAGGCCTGGATGTGGACTCTAATGCCGGATGTAACATTGACAATATAAACAGTGAGAATATTTTCTTTGACGAGGCCTGTCTGCAGAAAGGCACGTATGAAGTATGGGTGAATATGTATTCGAACTGTGATCCGAGCACTCCTACCGGTTATGCTGTGCTGGCGAATTACAAGGGAAGCATGATCAGCAACAGTTTGGGAGAAAATCCCGTAACCGGAGAATTTCCTGTAAATGAGCCGGACAATCCCATTGATGAAGAACTGACCGGAGCCAGAAAAGTGATGGAGTTCACTATAAATGAAGGACGTGATCCGGGACGTTCCCGTATTTCTGAAGGCCTGCCTGTTATGTGGGAGAAAGGGGTGCTCAACAGGCTTATGAAGCATTGACCACCCGGTCGCCGGCTTTTCTTGCCAAGGCGATTTGGGTTTGCTGTATGTCCTTGAAGTGCATCATGACGCGGGTGTATTGTTGTGGGTCGTTGACAATCTCCGGTTTTGTCAGGGCTTGAAGCGTGTGTTTCATCTCTTCTTCTACAATTGACAGCTTGAAGTCTATAACCAGACGGGGAATGAGTTCGTAGAGCCGTTCCTCGTCTGTGACTATTTTCTGGCCTTTTGAATGGTATTTGCTCAGCTGGTAGCGTTCGCTGATCAGGTCTGCTGCAAGTTTGCTGATAGCCTGGTTCGGATGGCTTACAAAGTGCCGTTCGGCAACGAAACTGTCATCGTGCAGACGTTCTTCCGCTTCTTTGAGGATCTCCCGGTGCAGTGCATCGTGGAACTGGAGATCGTCTTCCTTCAGACTTTGTGCAATGTATTCGATGACAGTCAGCGGCGTTTCATCGCCGTTCTCGTTTTCTACATAGCACATCACTCTTTCTCCATAGCGGATAAGCATCCGCACCAAGTCTTCTTCTTTTTCATAAAAGACTTTCCGTTCGTTTCCTTCGGCAGGAATGAACGACGTATAGTTGTCAGCCGGAATCTCGTCGTTTGCCGGGATGCCGTTTCCGTCGGACAAAGCCGGCTGGCCTGTTGATTCTTGCGCTTCTTGTGCAGGTTTCGCCCCTTCCTGTACGGCTGGAGCAGGCGAGGAGGAATTCCGCTGTTCGCGCAGTTTCTTGCGTTCCGTTTCCTTTTGTTTGCTCTCTTTAGCCTGTTCGATCAGTTTGGCGGTGGCCTCCACCAGTATCTTTTCATTCATTTCAAGCAGTTGGGCACACTCGCGGATATAAACTGAGCGCACGATTGCATCTGGAATGACGGAAATGCTTTTCACGATGCTTGAGATGAGCGCAGCTTTCTTTATCGGGTCTTTGCCGGTTTCTGCGAGCAGCAGGTTGGTCTTGAAATGGATAAAGTCCACTTCATGCCCGTTGATATAGGCCTGATATTCTGTCGCGTTATGCTTGCGTGCGAAACTGTCCGGATCATCTCCGTCAGGGAGCAGGCAGACTTTTACATTCATACCCTCTTCAAGCAGCATGTCGATGCCTCGTATGCTGGCCTTGATTCCGGCCCCGTCGCCGTCGTAAAGCACGGTGATGTTGTTCGTAAAGCGATGGATCAGCCGGATCTGGTCGGATGTCAGGGCAGTGCCCGAAGAGGCGACAACATTTTCTATTCCGCTTTGGTGCATGGAAATCACGTCTGTATACCCTTCTACAAGAAAGCAGCGGTCCTGGCGCACGATGGCTTGTTTGGCGAAATAGATTCCGTACAGTTCCTTGCTTTTATGATAGATTTCCGACTCGGGCGAGTTGACGTATTTCATCTGTACGTTTTTCGTGGCAGCGTTCAGTACGCGCCCGCCGAAGGCCACGACTTTTCCCGAAAGCGTATGGACCGGAAATATGACACGCCCCCAAAAACGGTCGTTCAGCGATCCGTCTTCTTTTCGGTAGCAAAGTCCGGTCTTGACCAGAAACTCTTCTTTATATCCTTGCTTCAGGGCAGCCTGCACGAATGCTTTGTGGGAGTCGGTGCTGTATCCGAGCTGGAATTTTTTGATGATGTCATCCCTGAATCCTCTTCCGCGGAAGTATGTCATTCCGATGCGCTGGCCTTCGATGCTGTTGTGCAGAATGTTCTGGAAATAGTCGTTTGCGAACTGATTCACAACGAAAAGGCTTTCACGAAGATCGTGCGCCTGTTTTTCTTCTTCTGTCAGTTCACGTTCCTTGATTTCGATGTTGTATTTTTTTGCCAGCCATTTGAGTGCTTCATAATAAGACAGTTGCTCATGTTCCATAATGAAATGAACCACATTCCCTCCTTTTCCGCAGCTGAAACATTTGCATACGCCTTTGCTTGGAGAAACGCTGAACGAAGGTGTCTTTTCGTTATGGAAAGGACAGAGTCCGATGTAGTTCACTCCCCGTTTGCGGAGTGTGACAAACTCTGATACGACATCAACGATCTGAGCGGCATCAAGAATACGGTCTATGGTGGCTTGGTCTATCATGTGCTATGAAATTCGGCATGCAAAGTTAGGAAATATCACTGGAAAAATCGAATAAATCCGGCAGATTAGCGAACTGTCACAGGTAAAAGGACGTTCTGAGCTGCTCGGTCCCGGAGATTTGAGGCTGCATGTGTATGCCGTCGGCGATATGTCAAGGGATACACGCTATATCATCGAGGGTCAAAATACGCTGGTTCCAGTTGTCCGGCCTGTTGAAAAGTGAAACTTTTCCGTGAAAAATCTGTATCTCCAGCCTAAAGATGTAAATCTCCAGCCTGGAGATATGTATCTTTAATCTGAAGATGCATGTCTTTATCCTGAAGACAGACTTTTCTGCGGGGTGCTTCAGTTTTGTGTCTGCATGCAGGCTTGTCAGGAGTCAGGGTATAGGCTGCCTGCTTTTATTTTTCTTCTGTGTGTATATTGTTTGTTATCAGTTGTTTATATGCTTTATTTCTGTTTATTTTAATTTTGTCTTTGTCTAAATTATGCGGATTGCAAAAAAGAATATAAATTTGCAGCGCGATTTTGATAAATTGGCATTATGTTCTTATTATTATTTACGTATATTATTTGAGGTGAAAAAGCTGACAACTTTATTGAGCTGTTTGCTGTGTGTGTGCTGTTCCTATGGGCAGTCGCGCGTGTCATGGGGCGTAACTGCAATGACTGAAGGCAACTGGAACATGTCGGACGGAAAGACGGCATGGGTGAATTATCTTGAGGCGGATTTGAATGTGGCATTGTGGAAAGGAGCCCAGTTTGAGGGAGCAGCCATAGCTACTTATGCGGCCGGCAAGCTGGTTGAAAACAGTTTGCTGGGATATTCAAATATTTATACCGATGAGAATAAGCCGTTTCGTCTGATTCAGGCTTCCATTGGACAGCGGATTGGAAGCCTGCTGTATTTGTCTGTGGGGTTGCGCAACATCGACATTGATTATTTTACAACCCCTTCTACCAGCTTCTTTACGGCGCCGGCCGATGCGGACTTTCCGATTATTTCAAACAACTATCCGGTGGCTACTTTCCCGATGTCGGCAATAGGCGGTCATCTTGAAGTGTATCCCTTTGATGGCTTTGTCGCCAAGGTGAGCGTATATAACGGTGTGGCTCATGAAACATTCGATACGCAGTTCCATTTCAGGCCGTCTGCCGAGGGATTGTTTTCTATCGGCAGTCTTTCGTATGAATATAAGACCAAGGGCGAGCACTCGGCCAATTATACGCTGGGATACGTGTATGGAAAAATTCCAGGGGAAGGCGCAGAAGCTTCTTTTGACCGGAAAACGGGACTTTGGGGACTGGTGGAACAGCCGTTCCTGCATTGGAGGGGAACGCAGTGGTGTTTGCTCTTGCAGGGGGCCGTCATGACACGCCACACGTCAGGAACGCATGGCTATTGGGGCGCAGGGCTTACGGTTAACGGCATCTCAAATCGGAAGATGATGGCTGGGTTTGCCGTCAACCGCATGCATGACCACCTTGAAGGCAATGAAGTGGGTATGGAGCATACGTGGCTGGTTCCGTTGAACAACTGGCTTTCCATACAGCCGGCACTGCATTTTATTTATAGCCATCACCGCAAGGATGTGGTGGGACTGCTTCGCTTGAGCGTGTCACTGGGCAATCTGTAATGTCCGGACAGGCGGCAGGCTATGGTCAGAATGTCGGGAGGATAAGTGGTCGTCTTGGCTGGGGTAATGGCTTGTTTTGTCGGAGTTGCGTGTATTTTGTGCGTGTGCTTTTGCTGTTTCTGAAATATTCCATACTTTTGCTTCGGTTTGAATCAGAATTGGAATGAAGAAAAATCAAAATAGATGTTTGTTGTCGTTTTTCTTTCTTTGGTGCGTCTTTGGTGTGCAGGCGCAGAATGCGGCGGCTGTAGACTCATCGAAGGCTTATTTGCCCTCCGATTCTCTTTTTGTCCGTTTCCTGCATAGCAGGGATATACCTGTGACACAGCATAATAAAATCACTCTCCTTACCAGCGGAAGGAGCAAGTTCGCCCATCTGTTCAAGGATATACGGAAGGCAAAGCAGGATATTCATTTGGAGTATTTCAATTTCCGCAACGACTCGATAGCAAAGGAGCTTTTTACCCTTCTGGCCGAAAAGGCGAAGGAGGGGGTGAAAATACGCGCCATGTTCGATGACTTTGGAAACTTGTCAAACAGCCGCCCGCTCCGGAAGGAGCATCTGAAAATGTTGAACGACCGTGGCATCGAAATCATCAAGTTCGATCCTATCCGCTTTCCTTATGTGAACCATATCTTTTGCAGAGATCATCAGAAGATTGTGGTCATTGACGGAACGACGGGATATACGGGGGGAATGAATATAGCTGATTATTATATAAACGGCCTTCCTGAAGTGGGCCAGTGGCGCGATATGCATGTACGGATTGAAGGGCCTGCTTCCGAACAGCTTCAGAAAGCTTTTTTCCGGGTATGGAATCAGGAGTCGCACCAGCAGGTGGAAGGCAGCCGGTATTTTCCCTACACTTCGGGCGCGCTGCATGCAGATACAGCTTCTTCTCATCTCGGCAACCAGGTGGCCATTGTGCAGCGTGTGCCAAAGGTGGCTCCCGACATTATGCGCAAAGCTTATATCACTGCCTTGGATGTGGCCGAACATAAGGTTCAGATAATCAATCCTTACTTTACGCCTACACGCAGCGTGCGGAAAGCCATTAAGCGGGCTGCCAGACGCGGGGTGCGGGTTGAGATCATGATTCCGGGCAAATCAGACATTCCTTTTACGCCCGATGCGGCATTCTATATTGCCGAGAGGCTGCGAAAAGCAGGAGCGCACATTTATGTGTTTAACGGAGGCTTCCATCATTCTAAGGTGATGATTGTGGACGACCGCTTCTGTACGGTAGGAAGTACAAATCTCAACAGCAGGAGTCTGCGCTGTGATTATGAAATCAATGCGTTTATCTTTGACCTGCCCACTACTGCCGAACTGGGAGATGTGTTCAAGGCCGACAAAAAGAACAGTACTGTCATGACGCGCGAAGAGTATCGGAAGCGCGGCCCGTGGAAACGTTTTGTGGGCTGGTTTGCGCATTTGTTTACTCCGTTGTTATAGAAAGGAAATAAAAACGTCATATCTTTCACATTATGTTCAATATTTTTTTTATTTTTGTCCAGCTATAGTAATTTAGACGGGATATGCCATTTTTTAGAGATGTAGTTGGACAGGATGAGGCGAAGCGACTTTTGTTGGGCTGTGCGCATGACGGCAAAATGCCGCATGCCCTGTTGTTCGCGGGCAAGCTTGGAACCGGGAAGCTTCCTTTGGCATTGGCTCTGTCACGCTATCTTCTCTGCCAGCATCCGGATCCGGAAGACGCTTGCGGCAAATGCCCTGCCTGTAAGATGATGGACCGTCTGGCACATCCTGATCTGCATTTCGTTTTTCCTATAGTCAAGAGAAAAGGCGGTAAAGATACGGTTTGTGATGAATATCTGTCCCAATGGCGGGAAATGCTGGAGAGGAACGCTTATGTTACTTTGCAGCAATGGATGGAGAAGATTGATGCCGGCAACCAGCAGCCGCAGATTTATGTGCGCGAAAGTGACGAGATCCAGCGGAAGCTTTCGTTGAAATCGAGTCAGGGAGGCTATAAAGTGATGCTGGTCTGGCTGCCTGAAAAGATGAACGTGGAGTGTGCCAACAAACTTCTGAAGCTGCTTGAAGAACCTCCTGCCAAAACCGTGTTTCTTTTGGTGAGCGAGCAGCCTGAACAGTTGCTTGCCACGATTGTCAGCCGCACGCAGCGGATAAATCTTCATCCGTTGGAAGATGCGGACATTGTCCGCTTCCTGCAGGAACGCTGCGGACTGGTGGAGGAGGATGCGCATGATATAGCTCACCGTTCGGCGGGAAGTTTGATCAAGGCTCTCGAAAACATTCAGTTGAGCGACGAGAACAAGCTTTGTTTCGAACTTTTTGTCAGTTTGATGCGTCAGGCATACAGCCGTGATATCCGCGGGCTCAAATCATGGAGCGAACAGGTTGCCGGGATGGGCCGCGAACGGCAGAAGAACTTGCTGGAGTATTGCCAGCGGATGGCAAGAGAGAATTTTGTCAACAATTTCCGCCGTAAGGAAATGGTTTATATGAATGCGGAGGAGGAGCATTTTGCGGTCCGGTTCTCTCCGTTCATCAACGAACGCAATATCTTTCAGATAATGGCATTGTTGGGAGAAGCTCAAGCCCACATTGAACAGAATGTGAATCCCAAAATGGTTTTCTTTGATATGGCACTGAAAATGATTATTGAAATGAAACAACGATAACGATATATGAATGAATTCAAGCTTAAAAACGGAAGCGGCCCGCTTTGTTGCAAGGGCTGCGGACGACAGAATAATAAACTGAACACTTACGACTGGCTGGCTGATATTCCAGGGAATGCGGAGGAGCAGGATATGGTGGAAGTGCAGTTCAAGAATACGCGTAAGGGATATTTCAAGAACAGCAACGGGTTGCATTTGGAAAAGGGTGATGTAGTGGCGGTCGAAGCAAGTCCAGGCCATGATATCGGTACTGTGACGCTGACAGGCAGGCTCGTGAAGTTGCAGATGCGGAAGGCCAATATCAAGCCTGACGCTGAAATCCGCAGAATCTATCGGAAAGCGAAGCCGGTGGATATGGAGAAGTATGAAGAAGCCAAGTCGCGTGAGCACGATACAATGATTCGCTCGAGGAAAATAGCGGAGAGTTTGGGCTTGCAGATGAAAATCGGCGACGTAGAGTATCAGGGAGATGGCAATAAGGCGATTTTTTATTATATAGCAGACGAACGTGTGGACTTCCGGCAGCTGATAAAGGTGCTGGCTGAAACATTTCGTGTCCGCATTGAAATGAAGCAGATCGGAGCGCGTCAGGAAGCCGGCCGCATCGGTGGAATAGGGCCGTGCGGACGTGAACTGTGCTGTGCGACATGGATGACGAATTTCGTGTCTGTGTCTACCAGTGCCGCCCGCTATCAGGATATTTCATTGAATCCTCAGAAACTGGCCGGACAATGTGCCAAGCTGAAATGCTGCCTCAATTACGAAGTGGACGCTTATGTGGAATGTCAGAAACGTCTTCCAAGCAAAGAGATTACTTTGGAAACGAAGGACAGCACTTATTATTACTTCAAGGCTGATATCCTGAAAAACCAGGTGACATACAGCACAGACAAAGGCATTTTGGCGAATGAGGTGACAATCTCTGCACGGCGTGCGTTTGAAGTCATCAGCATGAACAAAAAGGGGGAGAAGCCCGACACCCTGGGCGAAAATGCAACAGTGTCTGATGTCCCCCGTTCAAAAGATCTTTTGGAGCAGGAAAGCCTGACTCGTTTTGACAAGAACAAGAAAAAGAAGAAAAAACAGAAAAATAATTCTGTACAGAATAAGGATGTTTCTGCAAAGAGTGAAAAGAAGCAGAATGCAGGCGAACCGAATGCGAACCGGAATAAGCAGGCGCGCAAGCCTGCTTCCGACGGGCGGCAGAAACAAGGGGGAGCAATGCCGCAGGCTGTTCAGGCACAGTCTGCTGCGGCAGAGCATCGTGAAGGCCGTCCGGCTGACGGCAGGCAGGTTGTGGCAGAAGGAGGCAGCAACGCTTCGCAGCAGCCGCGCCAGAACCGGAACGGCAGAAAGTTCCGGCGGAATGACGGAAACAGGCGCCAGCCGGAAAAGGAAGGCAATACTAATGCTTCAGGCAATGATAATAAAACAGTTCCAGAAGTGCAGGCCTGATTCGAAGACATTTTTCAGACTGTCTGAGAGTTGTTTGCATGGTGATTTTGATGAAAAGAGTTTGCGTGGTGCCGGCCCTAGTGTGTATCACGCAAATTCATGCGGCGCTTATTTCTTCTACAAGTTCAGAAACTTTGTTTTGCTGGCATTTCTGGCTTGTCTTTCCTTTTCGTGCCAGAATGATACGGTGTATCATACTTACCAGGCTATCCCCGAGAACTTCGGATGGGGGCGGGGGGATTCGCTGAATTTTTACTTCCCTCCAGGGATTCCTCCGGCAGCGTATACGCTTGAAGTAGGCATACGGAACACTGACATGTATCCGTACAGGGATATCTGGCTTGAAGCTACCAAGGTTATGAGTGACACCTTACCTGCTGTAACAGATACGCTGCATTTTTACCTTGCCGATGAAAACGGGCGGTGGAATGAAGACCGCAGTGCGGGCGGGTATTATCAAAGCACATTTGTCTGCGACGAGCCGCTGGTTATCGGGACAGACTCTTTCAACAGAAGTCTGCATATCATCCATGTGATGCGCGACAATCCGCTTCCGGGGATCGCTGATGTCGGCATACGTCTTTTGAGAAAGTAGTGTGCTTATTTCTCGCGCGTTGCATCTATCCGCAGAAAGACGAACAGCAGAATGGTGAATCCCCACAAAGAGGAGCCTCCATAGCTGAAAAACGGCAGAGGAATGCCGATTACGGGTGTGAGTCCCAACACCATACCTATGTTGATGAACAGGTGGAAGAAGAAAATCCCCAATACACAATAGCCGTACACTCTGCCGAAGCGTGTTTCTTGGCGTTCCGATAGAATGATAAGCCGCAGTATAAGTGCCATGAAGAGAAGGATGACTGTTGCAGAACCTACAAATCCCTGCTCTTCTCCCACTGTGCAGAAAATAAAGTCGGTGTCTTGCTCCGGCACATATTTCAGTTTTGTCTGCGTTCCGTTTAAGAAGCCTTTGCCGAAGAGTCCTCCTGACCCGATGGCTATTTTGCTTTGGTTTACATTGTATCCGGCACCTGCCGGATCATCTTTCATTCCCAGCAGAACCTCAATGCGGACTTTCTGGTGAGGTTCAAGAACTTTGTTGAAAACATAGTCGGTAGAAAAGAAAAAAGCGATGGATGCTACTGTAAAGAAAATGATGTACAGATAGTTGCGCAGCCGTTCGCGCAGAAAAAGCAGGAAAAGGAACACGCATAAGGCTCCGCACAGCCATAATTGCAGGTGGCACACGTTGAACGGTATGACGTAGCATGAGAACAGGCTGCTTGCCAATATGATCCCTCCGCCTATTCCTAAAATATACATGTGAGTGCAGGATCCCCGGCTCTTGTAAATCCATGCCTGTATTCCGGCGAGCAGCACAATCAGTGTCAATACCGAGAACTCCCCCCATGAGGTCATTTCATCCGGCATCATTTCTGTTCCGAACCGTAAGCCGACAATGAAAAAGACAACGGCGCAGACTCCCGAAAAAAGTACAGCGCCTGTCATCCCTTCGCGGTACAGCATGAGAAAGAATGACAAGTATACCAGTGCAGATCCTGTTTCCTGCTGAAGAATTATCAGCATCATAGGAAGCAGGATAATGGCCAGAACGGTCAGCAGATTGCGTGTGCGTTGCATGGAGAACGTGTATTCTCCGATATATTTTGCCAGCGCAAGGGCTGTGGCGAACTTTGCAAACTCTGCCGGTTGCAGACTGACAGGTCCCAGCACGATCCATGAGCGTGAGCCTTTTATTTCGTGAGGGTTGAAAATCGTTCCGAATAGCAGAAGAATCAGGATGCCATAAATCAGGTAGGCGTATGTGTCATAAATGCGGTCTTCAAGCATTAGCAGAACGAATCCCAGCCCCAGTGAGCAGCCTATCCACATCAACTGTTTGCCCGACCGTGTGGCAAGGTCGAAGAACTCCGGCTCCCCATAGTTGTAGCTGGCTCCGCATATGCTGAACCATCCGTAGATGACTAGGGCAAGGTAAAGCCCCACGGTCCACCAGTCGATATTTTTCCAAACGCTACCTCTCATGTATGCCATATTCTATCCTCCGGTTCTGAATGTCTGTTGCCAATAGTTCGTCTTGTGGAGATAATTCCCTTTTCAGGTATTTTTCAATCATGAGCCTGCCGATGGGCACTCCGTATACGGCGCCGAATCCTCCGTTCTCGACATATACGGCAACGGCGATTTTAGGATTGTCCATAGGTGCAAACCCCATGAATGCAGAGTGGTCTTTTCCTCTGTTCTGAGCCGTTCCGGTCTTGCCGCACACTTCGATGTCAGGAAGATTTGCCATGCGGCATGTTCCTCCGGTTACGGCAGCCCGCATTCCTTGCACCACTTCCTCGTAGTGTGACCGGTCGGCTTTGGTGTATCTTTTCTCGCGGTATATCGAATCGATGGATTCTCCTTCAATTTCTTTTACCACATGGGGCGTGATGAAATATCCTCTGTTGGCTATTGTAGCTCCGAGGTTTGCTATTTGCAGCGGAGTCAAGGTCACCTCTCCCTGCCCGATGGCGATACTGATGATGGTCAGTCCGTTCCATGAGCCGCGGTAAGCTTTGTCGTAGACGCTTGCATTGGGAATAAACCCTCTCTTTTCTCCGGGGAGGTCGATTCCTAGTGTGTATCCGAATCCCATTGATACCATATAGTCGCGCCAGGTGTTCATGGCCTTCTGCACGGAGCCGTATTGCTTTTTTGCGCCGATCATGTGATAAAGTCCCCAGCAGAAATAGCCGTTGCATGATGTGGCTATGGCGGGAATCAGCGGGAGCGGAGAGGGGTGTGCGTGGCATCCCACGTGCAGTCCGCGGAAATTGAATCCTTTGTTGCACGGATAGGTTGTAGACGGGGCGATAATCCCTTCCTGAAGAAAAGTCAGCGCCTGTGCCGTCTTGAATGTAGAGCCGGGGGGATATGTTCCCATGATGGCACGGTTTAACAGAGGCTTCCATGGGTCTTTGGCCATCTTCATGTGGTTTTTGCCTCTGTTTCGTCCAGACATGAGCTGTGGATTGTATGAGGGAGATGACACCAGGCACAGCACTTCCCCCGTGGAAGGTTCGATGGCCACGATGCTTCCGATTTTCCCTTCAAGGAGCCGTTCTCCCAGTGCCTGAAGCTCGATGTCCAGGCTCAGCTTCAGATTTTTTCCGGCAACCGGTGCCTTGTCGAATTTTCCGTCCATGTAGTTTCCCTGTATTCTGCCCCTGGCATCGCGCAGAAGAATTTCCACTCCCTTTTCTCCGCGCAGTTGTTTTTCGTAGGAGCGTTCTACGCCAAGCTTTCCGATAAAGTCGCCCGGAATGTAATAGTCGTCTTTTTCCATATCCGACTTGGATACCTCTGCGATATCGCCCAGTATGTGTGCCCCCACCGGATAAGCGTATTTCCGGATGGTGCGTCTTTGTATGTAGAATCCGGGAAACTTGAAAAGCTTTTCCTGAAACACTCCGCATTCTTCTGCCGACAGCTGGGTGAGCAGCACCTGGTTGGTATAGGGCGAATATCCCGGATTGAGCCGCCGGTCTTTCAGCTCTTTGAAGCGGTTCCGGAGAAACTCTGGAGTGATGCCGAGTGTCTGGCAGAGGTCTGTTGTATCGAGTGCCGTAATTTCTTTCATGATGACCGTGATGTCGTATGCCGGCTGGTTGTAGACGAGCAGTTTTTCATTGCGGTCGTAGATTACTCCCCGGCTGGGGTACTGTATCTTTTTCAGAAAGGCATTGCTGTCGGCATTTTTCTTGTAGTCTTCGCTCATGATCTGCAGGGAGAGAAGGCGTATGAGAAAGATGGCTACAACAACAACGACAGCTCCACCGATTACCGTTTTCCTTTTTTCAAGATTGTAGTTGCGTTCCACTATCTGTTCCTCCTTATCGAATCAATGCATAGGATACATACCAGCGTTATAAGCGTATCAGTCAGTATTTTCAGCACCAGTGTGCTGAAACTGACGAATGAAAAGGCATCAATCACATTTAACGTGGCGGTGTGCAGAAACACTGTTGCCAGCGAATAGCGGAAAAATGAAGCCATTCCCATTATCCGGATGCTCGGCTCAAAGTTGTCGCTGACATCTCGCGTAGAGAGGATGCGCAGCATGCGGGGGCGGCAGAAAGCGGTGAGCACGGAAGCCGCGGCATTGAGTCCCGGCGTATTGCTCAGGATATCAACGGAGAGTCCCAGGAAGAAGGCCCATAAGGTGAGGGTCTTGATGTTCGTTCCTGAATTGAATTTCAAGATGAAGTAGATGTATAAGAATGGAGTGGCAAACTGTCCGATATGGATATGGTTAAGCACCAGTGCCTGAAGAAGCACCAGAAGAACAAACCATTGTAGTCTTATTAGATGTTGCATAGCTTCATTCTTTTTTCGGTCTATTGTTTGTCGGATGCGGTTCGTGCGCTGTCTTCCAGATGTACTTGTTCCGTTCCGGTTGTCGAACTGATCACTTGCACGTCATTTAATTTCGCAAAGTCGGTAAAAAGTTTGACTTTCAGCAGATAGGACAATCCGTCGTGGCTGTCCTTCATGTCGTCGATGATGCCGACGGGAATCCCTGCGGGGAATACGGCGCTGTATCCGCTGGTAACGATTGTATCGCCCAGCGTGAACTCTGAGTGTCTGGGCATGTCCTTCACGTAAGCATATTGCGACGACCCTCCTTCCCATTTCAGGATGCCGAAATAGGATGTCCTTTTGATTTTGCAGCTGATGTTGCTTTGTGAGTTGAGGACAGGCAGAACGATGGAGTGGTTGGCCCCTGTGAGATAGATGATGCCGACAACACCGTTTCCGCAGACTACTCCCATTTCGGGGCGTATGCCGTCGTTGCGGCCTTTGTCGATGGTTATGAAATTGTTGGGATGAGTTACGCTGTTGTTCGTAACCCGTGCAGAGAACAGCCGGTAGCCTTTCAGCGATTCCTGGCGGAGCTTGTCGAGCGAAGTCGTGTCGCGCGTGTAGCGTTGCAGCTGCTCGGTAAGCCGTTCGAGTTCTATTTCAAGTTCGACATTGCGCCGCGTCAGGTCGCTGTTTATGTCTGCCAGGCTGAAATAGCGTGTGATGTGGTTGACAGCATCATAGACCGCTCCGCTCAGCCGGTTGGCCGAAGTGAAGAATACACTGCCTTGATAGTTGTTGAACCGGAATAATAGCACGAACGAAATCACTTCCAGCAGAACAAAGAGCAACCAATGGTTGTATTTTAACAGGAAATTAATCAAGTTTCGCATATCAGGGCAGTCTATAGGTCTAATTGAACGGAGAATTGAAGATGGAGATGAGCGTTTGTTCCGGTATGTTGCGGAAGCAGCCCTCCATGTTCAATTCTCCAGCTCTTGTGTATCTTGTTTACCGCATCAGGAAAGAGAAGCGGTCGACATTCTTCAATGCCACACCCGTACCTTTGGCAACGCTCAGCAGCGGATCTTCTGCGATGTGGAACGGAATGTTGATCTTGTCTGTCAGTCGCTTGTCCAGTCCTCTCAATAAAGCGCCTCCGCCTGCCAGATAGATGCCGTTGTTCACAATGTCGGCATAAAGTTCGGGCGGAGTGTTCTCCAGTGCGCTGAGGATGGCCGATTCAATCTTGGCGATTGTCTTTTCCATGCAATGGGCTATTTCTTCATACCCTACGGGTACTTCCATCGGAAGTGCCGTAATGCGGTTCGGTCCGCGCACGATGTAGTCTTCCGGAGCGTCCTCTCCCAGGTCGGTAATGGCAGAACCTACGTGAATCTTGATGCGTTCGGCCATACGTTCGCTCACCCTGACGTTGTGCTGGCGGCTCATATATTCCTGAATGTCGGCAGTCAGTTCGTCGCCGGCCACACGGATGGAGTTGTTTGACACGATGCCTCCCAATGATATCACGGCAATTTCTGTGGATCCGCCGCCGATGTCGACCACCATGTTTCCTTCGGGAGCTTCTACGTCCAGCCCGATGCCGAGCGCTGCCGCCATCGGTTCAAAGATAAGATAGACGTCGCGTCCTCCGGCGTGTTCAGCGCTGTCGCGTACGGCGCGCAGTTCCACTTCCGTCGAACCGGAGGGTACACCGATAACCATGCGCAGCGAGGGCGTGAAGAGGTGGCGTCCTGAGTTGACTTTCTTGATAAGCCCTCTCATCATCTGTTCGCATGCGTTGAAGTCAGCGATCACTCCGTCGCGGAGCGGCCTGACCGTGCGGATATTGGGATTTTCTTTTTCGTACATCATCTTGGCACGTTCGCCCACGGCTATCATCTTGTCGGTGCGGCGGTCTAAAGCCACAACCGACGGCTCATCGACAACGATCTTGTCATTGCTGATGATGATGGTGTTGGCCGTTCCAAGATCCATTGCAATATTTTGTGTAAATGAGAATAAGCCCATTTTCTCTGTTGATTGATAGTTGACTGTTGATGAAAGACGGTTAAGCGGGAAGCATGCATTCCGTAGGGAATGTCTGTTTCTCCCTTTTCCTGTTTTTTATTTCTTGAAGTAGTCGCGGATTGCCGAATCATAGTGCGACGACACCGTGAATGCTTCTCCGGCAAACCAGCGGCGCTGTTCGCGTGTCGTTTCAGCTCCCTGGCTCTTCAGAATGTCGAGCAGCGGCTGGTACTGATGCTTGCTTGCAACGATAACCACGTCGTTGAAGTTTTTGGCTCCGGCTCTGATCAGCGAGATTCCTCCTATATCTATTTTTTCGATGATGTCCTGTTCAGAAGCGCCGCTGGCCACAGTGTCTTCAAACGGATACAGGTCAACGATTACCAGATCTATTTCCGGGATTTCGTATTGTGCCACCTGCTGCTGGTCGCTTTCCAGTTCGCGGCGGCAAAGTATGCCTCCGAAAATTTTGGGATGAAGCGTCTTGACACGGCCGCCGAGAATTGACGGATAGGTTGTGATGTCTTCAACTGCCTTGCAGGGATATCCCAGCGATTCGATGAACTGGCGGGTTCCGCCTGTTGACATGAATTCTACGCCTTCTTCATGAAGCTTTGCCAAAATGGCATCCAGTCCGTCCTTGTGGTAAACGGATACCAGAGCGGTCTTTATTCTTTTTGTTTCTGACATGCTTTTTTCTTTTAAAAGTGATTCGGCTGCAAAAATACAAATTTTCAGGAGATAAGTTGTTGCATGGAAACATAAAAATGTGTTTTTTTTCTGATAATCTGATAAATTGCAACCGGAAGCGGATTCCTGCCTTTTTTTGCTGGGCGGATATGCCGGCGCGGTTTTCTTCAAATCAAAGCGGACCGCCATTCTTTGTCCGGAATGACGGCCCGCCTGGAATTGAAATAAGAAAAGTATTGAGCCGGTGCTATATGAAAGTTTTTTATTCTTTCGGATATGTTTCTATTTTTTTCCAGTCCTTGTCTTTCCACTTGTTTCCGGATTCGGGAGCTTGGTCGAGCCAGAGCGTGCAGTTTGCAGTGTCGAGCCCCTCAAACGTGTTGGGAAGCACTTCTGCCGAGGCGTTCAGCTTCAGTTCGGCCAGCGCGTCACATCCCTGGAAGATGCGTTGTCCGATGAAGGAAACTTTCGGCATTTCTGCGGAGCGCAGCCTGTAGCACCCGAAAAAGGCCGCGTTGCCGGCGGTCTGCAGTTTGGGGAAGACGGCAGTTTCCAGCGCCTCGCAATTGATGAACGCAAAATCTCCGACCGATTCAGCTTTTGGCATGGATAAGGCAGACAGCGAGTGGCACTCCGTAAAGGCGTTCTCTCCGATTGAAACAAGCCCTTCGCCCGTGATGGACTCGAGCGAGATGCAGCTTATGAAAGCATAGCTGCCTATCGCTTTCACTTCATCGGGCAGAACCACACGTTTCAGTCCGTTCTTTCCGTTGAACGCATAAGGGGGAAGCCCGGGCAGCGTCTTGAGGTCGCCGGATTCCACCTGCGGCCATCCGTTTACGCCCGACATGTCTATCACTTCGGCCTTGGTTCCTAAAAAGGGATTCTTTACATCCGTCACATATCCCTCGGCGTCTTTTACGGTTTCGATGCCCAGTTTCGAAAAGTCGCCCGAAAGGATGTATTCGGTAATGCCTTTCCCGTCGGCATTCTTTATGGCCCGTGCCACGGATTCTGCATCCGGATAGTCGGCGAGGGCGATGCGTATGGAAGTTTCGGGCTGAGATGTTTCTGAAGCCTTCACCGTAACCTCGCACACGGCTGTATGTCCGTTTACGGTTGCTGTCACTTCGGTTTCTCCTTTGGCCACGGCCTTAAGCAGACCTGTTTCGGAAACGGTGGCGACGGATGCGTCGACACTTCCCCAATTCACCTGATAGTCGGTTGCGGGAGTGATTTTGAGCGACAACTGATGTTCTTCGCCTACAGTAAGTGTGATGCTTTTGTCTAATGAAAGAGTTAAGGTTTCTGTGGGTGGATTGTCGTTGTTCTTTTCCGAGCAGGCAGCCAATCCGGACAAGGCAGCAAAGAGTGCCAAAACATTCAGTACGTTCTTTCGTTTCATGTTGTCTGTTCTTTGTTATATTATAAATGTATATTTTGCAAAAATATATACAATCCGGATGCTGGTTTTGTTCATTGATTGATTTTTATTAACAGGCTGGAGGCTGCATGGTTGGGGGCAAACGTTGGCGGGCTTCCGGCGGCTTTGCTGGCGTGCAGCCTGTTGCCTGCATCCGGAAAACGGCTGTTTGGGATATCCATACGCGGCATCTTGCCCGGAATTATCCGTCATTTTTATCTCTTCACTGGAGTGAAGAGGTTTGGCTGTCGGGATATTTTCTGCAGGCGGACGGCGGAAGTGCGGCCTGCTGCCTTGGCCGATGTCCGTCTGGTCTGCCTTTATTTGCCCTCGCCTCCGATTTTGTAACACAATTGTAACATGCGTAACATTTCTGTTTCAGAAAAAAAGACTAACTTTGTGCCCAGAAAAAACATAGTGAATCAATAAACTAACGTATGGAAACCCTTTATTTAGGAATCGTTATTTTCCTGTTCATGCTGGCGGTGTTCGATCTGCTGGTAGGTGTCAGCAACGATGCTGTCAATTTCATGAATTCCGCCGTCGGCGCGAAAGTAGCAAAGTTCAGAACAATCGTCATTATTGCCGCTCTGGGAGTATTTGTCGGTGCTGTTTCAAGTAACGGAATGATGGATATAGCCCGTCACGGAATATTCCATCCGGTCAACTTCAGTTTCTACGACCTTATGTGTATTTTTCTTGCCGTTATGGTGACGGACGTGGTGCTGCTTGACATATTCAACACGTTGGGGCTTCCTACTTCAACTACGGTTTCGATGGTGTTCGAACTGCTGGGGGGAACATTCGTTCTTGCGATTCTGAAGATTATCGGAGATGAAACGGGGATGCTGAGCCTGGGTGACATGATGAATACGGAAAAGGCGCTTTCTGTGATTATGGCCATCTTCCTTTCTGTAGCAATCGCTTTTGTGGCCGGTACGGTGGTACAGTACATTTCTCGAATCATCTTTACATTTAATTATAAGAAACATCTTTCTTGGACAATCGGAATCTTTGGCGGAATAGCGGTTACGGCCTTGGGATACTTCATCGTGATCCAGGGACTGGCCAGCGCCTCGTTCATGACGAAAGAGTCAATGCAGTGGGTGTTCGACAATACGCCGATGCTGGTGGGCGCCTGCTTTGTCGTTTCAACCGTCTTGATGCAGATTCTTCACTGGTGCAGAGTGAATGTGTTCAAGATTATCGTCCTTCTGGGAACGTTCTCTCTGGCTTTGGCTTTTGCCGGAAACGACCTTGTGAACTTTATCGGTGTGCCGCTGGCAGGCTTCTCTTCTTACACCGACTATGTGGCCAATGGCGCCGGAGTTGATCCTCATAACTTTATGATGGATTCGCTGATGGCTTCTGCCAAGACTCCGGTAGTGTTCCTTATTGCGGCCGGCCTTGTCATGGTCTACGCGCTGGCCACTTCTAAAAAAGCCCAGAATGTGATCAAGACTTCTGTCGATCTGGCACGCCAGGAGGAGGGAGATGAAATGTTCGGCTCTTCCGGACTTGCCCGTCTGATTGTGCGTCGCGCAACGAACTTCAACGATTTTATGGTGCGCAACATTCCGGCGGGAATGCGCAACTGGATTAACAGCCGCTTCAATAAAGACGACGTGATTCTTGAAAACGGTGCCGCTTTTGATATGGTGCGCGCCTCTGTCAATCTGGTGCTTTCGGGCTTGCTGATCATCATCGGTACCACCATGAAGCTGCCTCTTTCTACCACCTATGTGACATTTATCGTGGCTATGGGTACTTCGCTGGCCGACCGTGCGTGGAGCCGCGAAAGTGCAGTCTACCGCATTACAGGCGTGCTTTCCGTTATCGGCGGCTGGTTTATCACTGCATTTACGGCCTTCACCATTTGTGCCGTCGTGACATTTGTGATGTATTATGCCAGCTTTGTCGGCATGTTCCTGTTCATCGTGCTGGCGGTATTCCTGCTTGTGCGCAGCAACATCAAGTTCGGAAAGAAAGAGAAGCTGGAAGATCAGGACAACATTTTCAAGCGCATGATTCAGAGCAAGGACAAGGCCGAAGTGCTTGCGCTGCTTCGCGAACATGTGAAGGATACGCTTGCTTTTTATGTTGACTTTGCCGAAAAGAACTATGTGAAAGTAACCGACGGATTTATCAATGAGGACTTGAAGAGCCTCCGCAAGGCGATGAATGCAACGGATGAAGAAAAGAAGATGCTGAAGAAGCGCCGCCGCAAGGAAATCCTTGGCTTGCGCCGTCTTCCGATGACCGTGGCTATCGAGAAAAATACCTGGTTCCATCTCGGAAGCAACAGCTGCGAAGAGATGCTCTACTGCTTGAAGCGTATCTGTGAGCCTTGCAAGGAGCATGTCGACAACAACTTCAATCCGGTTCCGGCCGAGTACGTGCAGGAATTCCTTCCGATGCGCGAACGCCTTTGCGACCTGATGGAGCGTACGAGGGCTTGCATTCTTGCCAACGACTATACGGATGCGGATAAGATCCTGAAAGAGGGAGATGACCTGAAGAACAGCATTTCTTCTCTCCGCAAGCAGCAGATGAACCACATCCAGGAAGCTGACAGCACTTATCTGAAGGCCAACATGGTTTATCTGAACATTCTGCAGGAATCTCAGGAGCTGGTAAGCATCTGGCGCCATCTGCTCCGTGCGAGCCGCTTCTTCCAGGCCGACTATGTCCCTCAAGAATCGTCTGAAATTGCTTTGGCAGAAGAAAAGTAAGAAAGATTTGTGAATCTTTATGATAGGGGTTAGGACGCAACGCCGGTTTGGGGCGTTGCGTCTTTTTTTATTTGGCGTAACTATTCGGCGTTTATTTCCACAAGCTCCCCGGTGACGGAGTTCATGATGAATCCTCTGACAGAGATGTCGTTCGGAACGAGCGGGTGATGCTTCACGATGGCTACGCTTTTCTGTACGGCTTCTTCCGTGTCGGTGAATCCGCTGAGCCACTGGCGGAGATTCACGTCGCAGTATTCCATCATGTCGATGTGGTCTTGCGAAACCCCTCTTTCGCGCATGTGTTTCAGCATTATTTCGCTGTCCATGTGCTGCACTCCGCAGTCCGTATGCCCGATAATCATCACCTCCTTCACTCCCAGTTCATAGATGGCCACCATCAGGCTTCGCATGGCACTTCCGAACGGGTGGTTGATGGTTCCTCCTGCGTTCTTTATCATCTTCACGTCGCCGTTCTTGATTCCCAGTGCGGCGGGGAGCAGTTCGGTCAGACGTGTGTCCATGCAGGTCACAATGGCAATTTTCTTGTCGGGATACTTGTTTGTGATGTATTTTTCATATCCCTTGCTCTCCACGAAAGAGCCGTTGAATTTAAGCAGTTCGTCTATCATGATTCTTTGTATTTAGGATTCTTTTTCAGGCAAAAATACATAATCTTTCGCCTGGCTTTAATCAGGGATGCGGGATTTTTCGTATTTTTGTAGAAAATCTATCAAACTGAAAATATATGGCAAAAGAACTCGCACTCAAGTACGGCTGCAACCCTAACCAGAAGCCGGCCCGCATTTTCATGCAGGAGGGAGAACTGCCGATTGAAGTCCTGAACGGACGCCCCGGATACATTAATTTTCTGGATGCGCTGAACGGATGGCAGTTGGTGAAAGAATTGAAAGAAGCTACCGGTATGCCGGCCGCAACCTCATTCAAACATGTAAGTCCTGCCGGAGCTGCTATCGGTTTGGAACTGGACGATACATTGAAGAAAATTTATTTTGTGGATGATCTGCCGCTCTCTCCGCTGGCCAATGCATATGTGCGTGCCCGCGGCGCCGACCGTATGTCTTCTTACGGTGATTTCATCGCCCTGAGTGATGTGTGCGATGAAGAAACCGCACGCTTTATTCATCGGGAGGTTTCTGACGGCGTCATTGCTCCGGGCTATACTGATGCGGCGCTGGAAATATTGAAAAGCAAGCGTAAGGGAACTTACAATGTCATCAAGATCGATCCGGAATACAAGCCGAATCCGATAGAGCATAAAGATGTGTTTGGCGTTACTTTCGAGCAGGGACGCAATGAAATCAAGCTGAACGGCTCCGAATTGTTCGAAAACATTCCGACACAGAACAAGCATTTCACGGATGAGGCCAAACGTGATCTGATGATTGCGCTGATTACGCTGAAATATACCCAGTCAAATTCCGTATGTTATGTGAAGGACGGTCAGGCTATCGGTATCGGTGCCGGGCAGCAAAGCCGTATCCATTGCACCCGTCTGGCAGGCAATAAGGCGGATATCTGGTATCTGCGCCAGCATCCGAAGGTGCTCAATTTGCCGTGGGTGGAAAAAATCCGCCGGGCCGACCGTGACAATACGATTGATGTGTATATCAGTGAAGAACACGACGACGTGCTTGCCGAAGGCGTATGGCAGCAGTTCTTTACCGAGAAGCCGGAAGTGCTGACGCGTGAAGAAAAACGTGATTGGCTGAAATCGCTGAAGGGAGTTTCCCTCGGATCTGACGCTTTCTTCCCATTCGGTGACAATATTGAGCGTGCGCACAAGAGCGGCGTGGAGTTCATCGCTCAGGCCGGAGGCTCTGTACGCGACGACCATGTTATCGCCACTTGCGACAAGTATGGCATTGCAATGGCATTTACGGGCATCCGTCTGTTTCATCATTGATTTTTCTTTGCTGCAGATAGTGGTAATTCACCGCAGGCTTTTGCCTTGCGGTGAATTTTTTATGGATTCTTTTGCCGTTTCAGCAAAATATGATATATTTGCAGCCCATATTAGATACAGAACTCTTGGGCTTGTTTGGTTTTGACAGCGAGAGAGGTGGTATGTAAGCATGCAGTGCGTCGGTGATTTGCACTATAATCTCAGTTACTGAACTTTTATCTGGCAACGAAAACTATGCTCTCGCTGCTTAATCGAAGTACAGTAGATTAGCTTTATTTCTGCCACAGTGGCGGAAACGAGACATCGCTCAAAAGCTCTTGTTCCGAAGCGTTTGATAAAGCGGTGCAGCAAAATCGGGAATAGTTTCAGTCTTGTCCTGCGGCTGGGATGAAATTTTAGGGACTAAGGCACAAGTGGGTGGCTCTGGTCTTGCTTATGCACGAAAACCGAAGGCAGAGATAAGCATGTAGAAAGCGTATGGCTTCCTTGTTTGGACGAGGGTTCGACTCCCTCCAGGTCCACAAAGAGAATTTAAGACCCACTGAACTTCAGTGGGTCTTTCTTTGGAGATACTTTTACATCCCGTTTCCTTTCTCTGTTTTTGCATGTATCTTTGGGGCTGTGCCCTGATTGGCATCGGTTGCCGTTGGTTTATTTTTTATTTAGGAGATTTTTATTGATGGAAATTGCTGTGTTGTTGTCGGGAGGGGTTGACAGTGCTGTTGCTGTGCATCAGTTGTGTGCGGAAGGCTATAAACCGTCCCTGTTCTATATCCGTATAGGTAATAATGAAAGCGGTTATTCAGACTGCTCGATGGAAGAAGATCTGGAAATGTGTCATGCCGTGGCCCGGCGTTACGGCTTGCCTTTGGAGGTGGTCGATCTGCATCAGGAATATTGGGACCGGGTAGTAACTTATGCTATCGAGAAAGTGCGGTGTGGGCTTACTCCGAACCCGGACGTGATGTGCAACCGCCTTATAAAATTCGGCTGTTTTGAAGAAAGGGTAGGGCATCTTTTTGATAAGACGGCTACAGGGCATTATGCCACTACGCTTGAGCGCGAGGGTAAAATATGGTTGGGAACCGCTGTAGACCCGGTGAAGGATCAGACCGATTTCTTGGCGCAGATTGACAGCCTGCAAGTGTCCAAACTGCTTTTCCCTGTGGGGAAGCTGATGAAAAGCGAGGTGAGAGAAATCGCCTTGAATATGAAGCTGCCCAATGCCAGACGACGGGACAGTCAAGGCATTTGTTTCTTGGGAAGGATTAATTACAATGACTTTATCCGTCATTTCTTGGGAGAGAAAGAAGGTGCGGTCGTGGAAAAAGAAACCGGCAAGATTCTGGGATCGCATCGTGGCTACTGGTTTCATACCATCGGGCAGCGCAAAGGACTGGGATTAGGCGGCGGTCCGTGGTTTGTGGTTGATAAGGATATTGACAGCAATGTGGTTTATGTGTCACATGGCTATGATACGCCTTTGCAATATGGAACTCGGGTCTGCTTGCATGATTTTCATTTCATTACAGATGACCCTTGGCTTGGTGAAACGTTTCCGGTCGACGTTTGTTTCAAAATCCGCCATACTCCGGAGTTTATCCGAGGGAAGTTGATGCGTGCAGGTGAAAGTTCAGTCTATGTGCTGGAGTCTGAGGTTCCGTTGCAGGGAATTGCTCCGGGGCAGTTCGGCGTGATTTACGATCGTGATGCCCGCATCTGCTTTGGAAGCGGAGAGATACGCTTCTGAGCGTTGGTTGCGTTTTAAGTATTTGAAAGAGGGAGGCTTGGGTCTTCCTTTTTTCTTGTGCATACAAAAAAAATGGATGCATCGCAATGATACATCCATTCAGTGGAGCGGAAGACGGGACTCAAACCCGCGACCCTCAGCTTGGAAGGCTAATGCTCTATCAACTGAGCTACTTCCGCAATTGTGTGGGCAAGGATGGATTCGAACCACCGAAGGCATAAGCCAGCAGATTTACAGTCTGCCCCATTTGGCCACTCTGGTACTTGCCCAACACGCAATGAACTGTTGTTTTTTCAATTGCGTTGCAAAGGTACAACTATTTTCTTAATCTGCAAACAAAATCAATCATTTTTATTGCTGTTACAGCACATTCATCTCCTTTATTACCCAATTTCCCGCCAGCGCGATCTTCAGCCTGCTGCATATTGTTGGTTGTGATGAGTCCGTAAATAACAGGTATGTCCTGAGTTGCATTCAAGTGGGTGAGTCCCTGTGTAGCACCGCTGCATACATAGTCGAAGTGAGGAGTTTCTCCGCGTATTACGCATCCCAAAGCGATGACCGCATCTACTTTTCCGCTTTTGACGAATTGGGCTGATCCGAAAGTCAGTTCAAAACTTCCCGGGACAGTGTATACCAAGATGTTTTCATCTTTGGCTCCATGTTTTTTCAGTGTCTTGACTGCTCCTTCAAGCAGTGCTCCTGTTATGTTGTGGTTCCATTCTGAAACGACAATGCCGAAACGCATTTCCGATGCGTCCGGTACTGAATTGAAGTCATAGTCTGACAAGTTATGATAAGCTGTAGCCATAGTGGTTTGTGGTTTAAATATTGTTTTATAAATGACTGAAGCGAAGAATCAGAATCTGTTCCGGTCCTTCGCTTCAATCGTTATCATCAAGGATGTTTTTGTATTATTTCAAAGAAGCGCGTTCGATGTATTTGTCAATATCCATTGCCTGGTAAGAATTGGCATACTTGGTCTTTACCTCTTTATATACTTTTACTGCATCTTCATTTTTGCCTTGCTTTTCGAGAATCTGGCCGGCTTGAATCAGATAAATCGGACTGAGTGTCATACTGTTTGCCTTCTCGGCTGCGTTTTGAAGCGTTGAAGCTGCCTTGTCAAGCTGTCCGAGCTGCGCGTAGCAGTTTCCCAATGTTCCTAAAACAGCCGGTGCTACCAGTGCGTCTTTGCCGCTGAACTTGTCAAGATATTTCACAGCGTCTTCGTATTTGCCAAGCTGCGCATAGCAGATTCCTGCATAAGCGTTTGCCAGATTTCCGGCATCGGTGCCGCTGAATTCATCAGCCAGCTTTACGAAGCCTGCATATCCCAGACTGTCGCCGTTCAGTGCGATTTCAAATTGGTCTATTCCGAAGTATTGTTCGCCTTTGAATATTGCTTCAGAAGCTTTGATTTCTTTTGGGGTAGCGATGAAATGGTTGTAGGCCAAGAATCCGCCGACGATAACCACTATTGCAACGATGGCTCCCAAGAATACGTTTTTGTTTTTGATCAGGAACGCTTCAGAAGTGCTTAATGCTTCGTCCACATTCATAGGTTCGTGAGTGTGCTTTTGTTCAGTCATTTTTATTGTTGTTTTTTTATTATTTCCTTGTTCGATTTTCAGTCAGCAAAAGTAGTTTATTTATACTTATAAATGAAATTTGGAGCCATGTTTTTTTATCAATACTGCTTTTATTCTTAATTTTGTATCGTAAAAGGATGGAAATATGTGGCTGAAACGGATATCAATACTTAATTATAAGAATCTGGAGCAAGTGGAACTGGATTTTTCGCGGAAGATGAACTGCATCATCGGGAAGAACGGAATGGGAAAGACCAACCTGATGGATGCGGTGTATTATCTGTCGTTCTGCAAAAGTGCGACAAACTCTGTCGATTCCCAGAATATCCGTCATGGGCAGGACTTTTTTGTCCTTCAGGGATTCTATGAAACGGACGGAGGAGAGCCGGAAGAACTCTATTGCGGACTGAAAGCCCGCCAAAAGAAAAAGTTCAAGCGCAACAAAAAAGAGTACAGCCGTTTTTCCGACCACATCGGGCTGATACCTTTGGTGCTGGTTTCTCCTTCTGACTCTTTGTTGATTGCCGGCGGAAGTGAGGAACGGCGCAAATTCATGGACATGGTGATTTCGCAGTATGACCGCGGATACCTGGATGCCTTGATTCGTTACAACAAGGCTGTCAGCCAGCGCAACACTCTGTTGAAGTCGGAGGTTGAACCGGATGAAGAGCTGATGTCGGTTTGGGAAGAAATGATGGCGTCTTCCGGGGAGATTGTCTATGCAGGGCGGAAAGCTTTCATTGATGAGTTCATACCTATTTTCCAGTCATATTATTCTTATATATCGCAGGATCAGGAATGTGTAAGTCTGGCCTATCAGTCGTGTGCTTCGCAGGGAGATCTGCTTGCCCAAATACAGCAGAACCGGCAGAAGGACAGGGTTATGGGATTTTCTTTGAAAGGAGTTCATAAGGATGACCTGATTATGAAAATAGGCGATTTCCCCATTAAGCGCGAAGGATCGCAGGGGCAGAACAAAACGTACTTGATTGCATTGAAACTGGCTCAGTTTGAATTTCTGAAGCGTACAGGAAGCCGGACTACTCCGTTGGTGCTGCTTGACGACATATTTGACAAGCTGGATGCTTCGCGCGTGGAGCAGATTGTGAAAGTGGTTGCAGGGGACAGTTTCGGGCAGATATTCATTACTGACACAAACCGTGACCATCTGGATAAAATATTGCGCAAAATCGAAGGCGACTACAAGCTTTTTGAAGTGGACAACGGCATTGTGTCGGAACGGAAGGAGGATTTATGAAGCGGAGCAATACCGAACTGTTAGGTGATATAATCAGGCGGTATCTCCGTTTGGAGGGACTTGAAACGCCGCTGAATGAATATCGTCTGGTAGACGCATGGAAAGATGTGGTGGGACCGGCCGTTACCCGCTACACAACGAATCTTTATATCCGTAACCAGGTGCTTTACGTGCATCTTGCTTCGTCTGTGGTGCGCCAGGAACTGATGATGGCGCGCGAGATGCTTGTCCGCAATTTGAATGCTCAGGTAGGTTCGCAAGTTATAGTGGATATTGTGTTTCGCTGACACGCCCGTTTTCTGTCCATACCTCGTTCATTTTCTGATCGCTGCTTTCTGCCGGGATTTTATCCAGCAGTTGGAATCCGAAGCATATGCCGATGCGGTAGGTGTGTCTGAGCCTGTACAGTGTGCGGTCGTAATAGCCTTTTCCCCGGCCAAGTCTGTTGCCCTGTCTGTCGAATGCCACTCCGGGGATTATAGCCAATTCGATGTCTTGTTCTTCGACGAGCGTTCCGTCGGCCGGCTCTCCGATGCCGAAACAACCCGGCTTCAGATTCCTTATGCCATTGTATATTCTGAGTTCCAGTTCATCGCCTTTGACGACAGGCAGTACAATCCGTTTGCTCTTTTCCCATTTTTCGATGAACTTGTGTGTCTGCACTTCGTCGGGAAGAGAGTGATAGAGCAATACGGTTTGCGCCCGTTTGAAGCGCGGATGGTCTTCCAGCTTTTGCAGCAGGCTGGAAGACCATTCTGAAAGTTGCGCTTCGGCGTACAGTTTCTTTTGAGCGGCAATTTGCTTACGCAGCTTCTGTTTTTCTTCGTTCATCATTTTCTTTGGCTGCTTGTTCGGATGCAGGAGCCTGCGGGAAAGATTCTCCTTTCTCGAGCACTTCCACTGCTTTCTGCACCGTATTGTCTGTTTTGTTCAAGAACTCGATATAAGCTTCAATGCCCAACATGTTATAGATTATATTTCCATACAAGCTGAGCTCGAACAACTCTCTTGATTTCATCATGAGATTATTGCGGCGTTTCAGTCCCCTTTTCTCAGCCCATCCAGCAAACTGGTTAAGCAGGTTCTGCTTTTTCAGGTAAGCTTCCATCTTTTCCGGTGTATCGTATTCTTGCAGTTTCTGCCGGTTATGGTCTGTATAGTCGAACGAATACCGGATGATCAGTCCCCTGTTTGCCGCCATACGGAAATAAGAAGTCATTCCGGTCGTGTCCTGAGGAACGAAAATGTCAGGCATGATTCCTCCGCCTCCATAAACCGGGCGTCCCAGGCTGGTATGGTATACTTCTTTCTCGTTCTGCTTGATGCTGTCGGCCGAGAAGAACTCCCCGTGTTCGTATCTTGTCAGCAGATCCAGTTCGTATTCGTCTTCTTTCCCTTTTTCATAAGGCTTCTGGATGCAGCGACCCGAAGGGGTGTAGTAGCGGGCAATGGTCAGCCGGATGGCAGAACCGTCGCTGAACTCTATCGGCTGCTGCACCAGCCCTTTGCCGAACGAGCGCCGTCCGATGATGGTTCCGCGGTCATTGTCCTGGATGGCTCCGGCAAATATTTCGCTTGCGGATGCCGACCCTTCGTCCACCAGCACGATGAGCGGCATCTTCTGGCTGCTTCCTGTCCCGTTTGACGTGTAGTTCTCACGCGGAGCCTTGCGCCCTTGCGTATAGACGATGAGTCGGTTGTTAGGCAGAAATTCGTTCACCATCTGGATGGCAGCTGCCATATATCCCCCTGTGTTCCCCCGCAGGTCGATAATCATCCCTTCGCAGTTCTTCTGATTCAGCTTGGCCAGTGCAACCAACAGTTCGGGATAAGTGGTTTCTCCAAATTTGTTGACCTTTACATAACCGAACTTGTCGGTGATCATATAGGCTGCATCAACGCTTTTGACCGGAATGTCGCCGCGCACCACCGTAAAATGAAGCGTTCCTTTTTCTCCGGGGCGGTAGATGCCTAACTTCACCTTGCTGCCCTTTTCTCCCTTCAGACGTTTCATGGCTTCCTGGTTGGTGACGATTTTTCCGACGAATGCCGAATCATCCACTTCAATGATGCGGTCGCCGGCCATCAGTCCGACTTTTTCAGAAGGTCCGCCTTTTATTACACTGTTCACATGGATGGTGTCGTCCTGGATAGTGAATTGGATGCCGATTCCGCTGAAGCTGCCTTTCAGATCTGCGGTGACGGCTTCCAGGTCTTTGGCTGGAATGTAGGAAGAGTGCGGATCGAGTTCAGAAAGTATCTGGGGCATCGCTTCCTCCACCAGGTCTGTGATGTTGACTGTATCCACGTATTGTTCGTCGATGATATGCAGCAGCGCGTTCAGTTTGTTGGATGAAGTATTGATGATGCCCAGTTTGTTTCCGGAAAAATGGTTCGCATAGAATGTGCCTATGGCTATACCTGCTACCAGACACACTGCCAGCAGGAAGGGCATGAACCGTGAATTGTTGTTTTTCATATCTTTTTGTTTTATATGTTTTCTGGATTCAGGTAGACTACCTCTATGTCAGCCCGTTTCAGCAGTTCGATACCGTCTTCCAGGCGGTATTTTTCAGCGTAGACCACACGTTTGATGCCTGCCTGTATAATCAGTTTGGCGCATTCGATGCACGGAGATGCGGTGACGTACATGGTAGCGCCTTCGCTGCTGTTGCTTGAGCGTGCTATTTTGGTGATGGCGTTTGCCTCTGCGTGAAGTACATAAGGCTTTGTCAGTCCGTGTTCGTCTTCGCATACGTTTTCGAAGCCCGAAGGCGTGCCGTTGTATCCGTCGGAAATGATCATTTTGTCTTTCACGATCAGCGCGCCCACCTGCCTGCGCTGGCAATAGGAGTTCTCTGCCCATATTTGTGCCATGCGCATGTATCTTTTATCCAAGATTTCCTGTTTATGTTCTGTCTGTTTCATAATCTGCCGGTTAGTCAAGATGCCTTAGCTGCATAAAAGTTGTACGTTCTTGCGGGGCCAGTTGGAGCAAGTTGCTGTCCCCTTTGTAATATTTTACGAGCTTCAGGGTGTTGATGAACTCTGCGTTTTTTCCGCTTGTCTGAATGCTTGTCTGCACATTGTCGGAGATGGAGAAGCTGCGGTCGTCCGGATTGGCGCTCCATTTTCCGCTGAATGTTCCTCCGCTCAATGTACCTTCAAAGGTGCCGTCGTCTTTGAAGGTTATGCTCAGATCGAGCAGTTGCTCGAGATCGCCTTGCGTGGTGTATTTGGGCCGTCCCGGCTTGTTCCAGTCATCCCAGTTTCCGCCGGAATAATAGTTTACGAGTTGCCATTTCCCGCTGACAAATATTTCCATGATGTCATCCTCCTGGTTGCATCCGCACAAAATCAGCGGAAGCATTGCTACAGCCAGGATGTATCTTAAGTTCTTCATAATTGTATATCAATAATGTTATTGTTTTATTCCGTTTCTTCTGAGCAGTGCATCGATTGTTGGCCCTTGTCCGCGGAAGCGTTTGTAGAGCGTCATCGGATGTTCGGTGCCTCCTTTCGACAGGATGCAGTCGCGGAACGACTGCGCCACTTTGCTGTTGAATATGCCTTTCTCCTGAAATAGCGAGAACGCGTCGGCATCCAGCACTTCCGCCCATTTGTAGCTGTAGTATCCGGCGGCGTAGCCTCCCGACATGATATGGCCGAACTGTACGCTCATGCAGGTTTCGTCGGGTTGGGGAAGTGTCTGCGCCTTTGTCCACGATTCCTTTTCGTAGGCTTTCACATTCCCTTCAAACGGTGAGGTGCGGGTGTACCATGCCATGTCGAGCAGTCCGAAGCTTACTTGCCGCAGGCAAGCGTAAGCCGCATTGAAGTTGGACGAATCGATTATGCGCCGGATCAGTTCCTCCGGAATCGGCTCTCCTGTCACGTAATGGCGTGCGAAGGTGCTCAGAAACTCTTTTTCCGTCGCAAAGTTCTCCATAATCTGAGAGGGAAGTTCTACGAAATCCCAGTATACGTTGGTTCCGCTCATGCTCTTGAACCGGGTGTTTGCGAATATGCCGTGGAGCGCATGTCCGAATTCATGCAGAAAAGTGGTCACTTCTGAGAAAGTCAGCAATGCCGGCCGATCGGAAGTGGGTTTCGTGAAGTTCGTTGTTATGGAAACGTGCGGACGGCTGTTGTTGCCTTCAGCGTCGGTCCATTGCTCTTTGTAGCTGGTCATCCATGCGCCGGAGCGTTTGCCTGCCCTCGGGTGGAAGTCGGCATAAAGTACGGCCAGGTAGCTTCCGTCTTTGTCGTATACCTCATAAGCCTGAACGTCGGGATGGTAAACGGGAATCTCCTTGTTTTCCTTGAAAGTGATTCCGTAAAGTCTTGTGGCGAGTCCGAAAACTCCCTGCTTTACCTTGCCCAGCTCGAAGTAGGGGCGAAGTTCTTCGTCGTTCAGGCTGTATTTCCGGTCTTTCAGCTTTTCGGCATAATAAGAGAAATCCCAGGGCATCAGGATGAAGTTTTCGCCTTCCGTTTCGCGTGCCAATTTTTCAACTTCCTCCACTTCCTTGCGTGCGGCTGGAGAATAGGCATCCAGCAAGTCGTTCAGCAGCTTGTATACATTGCCGCTGTTCTCTGCCATCCGTTTGCGCAGCACATAGTCCGCAAAGTCTTTAAATCCGAGCAGTTGTGCCATTTCCATGCGGATGTTTACAATCCGCTTCACTATTTCCGTGTTGTTGTATTCGTTGGCGTGCGTGCATTGCGTGTTGTAAGCCATGTAGAGCTTCTTGCGCAGCCCGCGTTTTGCGCTGTATTTCATGAAAGGCACATAGCTGGGTGCCTGCAGGGTAAACATCCAGCAGTCTTTCTTGCCTTTTTCCTCAGCAGCATGTCTGGCAGCCTCGACGGTGCTTTCCGGCAATCCTTCCAGTTCGTTTTTGTCTGTCAGGACAAGTTCGAAGCTGTTTGTTTCTTTCAAGTGGTTTTGGGCGAACTTCAAGGTGAGCGAACTCAGTTCGGCCGACAGTTTCCGGTAGATTTCCTTGTCGCTGTCGGAGAGGTCTGCCCCGTTGCGCATGAATCCGTCGTAAGTCTTTTGCAGAAGCTGTTCCTCTTCAGCAGTCAGTTTTAGCGATTCTTTTTGCGCATACACCTGTTTGATACGGCTGAACAGCTTGGGGTTCAGGCTTATGTTGTTGCTGTGTTCAGACAGTTCCGGCATCATTTTTTCTGCCAGCGCGTCCATTTCATCGCATGTTTCCGCACTCATCAGGTTGAAGAACACGGTGGTGACACGTTCCAGCAGTGCGCCCGAATTCTCCAGAGCCAGAATGGTGTTCTCGAAAGTGGGCGGTTCCGTATTGTCGGTTATCCGCTCGATTTCCCTGTCTTCCTCATTCATTCCTTCACGGATGGCAGGCTCATAGTCATTCTGCTCAATCCGGTTGAACGGAACGGTTTCGTGCGGTGTTCCGTATGCGTGCAGAAAAGGGTTTTCTCTGTGGGTGTTCATTTGTTCGTTTCCTTTTTCTTTTTGTTTTTACAGAAGTCAATCAGCGTTGCAAGCTCGGGCACTAATATTTTCTTCCGGCTGAGCTTTATCAGTCCGTTGTCCTGCATGTCATTGAGGGCGGTCGAGATGTTCAGCCTGGTGTCGGTGAGCATTTCGGCAAAATCCTCCATCTTCACATACAATGTTTTCGGTCCCTGCTGCGTGTTGCAGCGCAGTGTGAGGAACGATATGATTTTTTCGTACGTGTTTCCTATGCGTACGTCCCATAATTTCTTGTTGAGCATTTGCGCCCGGCTGCTCAGCATGTTGAGGTAGTTGAGCATGAAGATATCGTAGAGCCTGAGGTTGATCAGCAGATATTTCTTGTCGATGGTCAGTACGTTAGTTTCTGTGGAAGCGAAGTAAGTTGCGCTGTAGTACGGCTTCAGCCCGAAGAGCGAGTATGGCTCGATGATATGGGGCGCCTTTATGGTTTCCTGAAGCATGTATTTCTGGTCCGGATCATACGCTTCATACAACACTTCTCCGTCCAGAATGAAGATAAGCTTTTTGCATGCCTCCTCTTCTCTTGCAATGATTGCGTCCTTGCTGTATTTATGGAAATGCAGTTTCACTTTTTCAATGATTTGGGTGAACTCGTTCTTTCCCAATCCCTGAAATAGCGGTAGCTGCAACAGCTTGTCATACATTTGAAATTCCATTTTCATTAACTTTGTTAAGTTATCGTTTTAACATACAAAGTTAACCATAAATTTGACAAGGATGCGTTTGCCGTGCTGCCTTTTATCTTTTTTATCGTTTCTTACAGTCTGATAATGTTTTTGATCTTTGTCGCGGCTGTTTCTGTATCTTCAGTCTGAAGATGTGCATCTCCAGGTTGGATATATATATCTTTAGTCTGAAGATTTGTATCTTCAGGCTAGAGATACAGAGTTCGTGGGGAAATTTGTTTTTGATTGTCTGGTTGTATTTATTGTAATTTGTGCTATCTTTGCCCAAAACTGATTCAAGACTTATAAGACTTATGGGTGCATTTGATTTTCAAGAGCTGTTGAGCGCTTTTATCGTGCTTTTTGCCGTGATTGATATATTCGGGGCTATACCGATTATTTTAGATCAGAAGCAGAAGGGAAGGACGGTCAACGCTATTCGTGCTACGCTTATCGCTTTTGCGTTGTTGCTGGGATTCTTTTTTGCCGGTGACATGATGTTGCGTCTTTTTCAGGTGGATATAGCTTCGTTTGCGGTGGCCGGTGCTTTCGTTATTTTCTTGATGTCGCTTGAAATGATTCTTGACATTGAGATATTCAAGAATATCGGACCCATTAAAGAGGCGACGCTTGTTCCTCTTGTCTTTCCGCTGCTGGCAGGAGCCGGTTCGTTTACTACCTTGCTTTCGTTGCGGGCGGAGTATGCTTCGGTCAATATTATTCTGGCGCTGGTACTGAATATGATATGTGTTTTTCTGGTGCTTAAGCTGACCGACCGCATCGAGCGTCTTTTGGGCAAGGGCGGAATTTATGTCATCCGGAAGTTTTTCGGAATCATCCTGCTGGCCATTTCCGTCCGCTTGTTTACTGCCAATCTGACTTCGCTTATCGAACAGTTCTATGCCTTGAAGTAAAGAGTTCCGTTGGCTGACAGAAATGCAGACTGTTGTCTTAAACATTGTGAAATGCCTTAATTTTCAGAAAAAGGATGCCTTTCCTTTTTGCGTGGAGTGGTATTTGCAGTTCCTTGGTCACAGAAACTAATCTCAGAAAATTATGGAAAAGAAAGGTTATATTGGCATTTTGACATCGGGAGGCGATGCTTCGGGCATGAACGCTACTATCCGTGCCATTACGCGGAGTGCTATTTGCAACGGTTATAAAGTCAAAGGTATTTATAGGGGCTACGAAGGCCTGATTCACGATGAGATTCGTGAACTGACCTCCGAAGATGTAAGCAACATTATCCAGCGGGGAGGCACGATTCTGAAAACGGCCCGTTCGAAAGGTTTTGAAACGCCAGAAGGAAGGCAGAAGGCATACGAAGTGATGCAGAAAGAGGAAATTACCGCATTGTTTGTTATCGGTGGAAACGGCTCCCTTACAGGTGCCAGGGTATTTGCTCAGGAACATGACGATGTGGTGTGCATCGGATTGCCGGGAACCATTGACAACGACTTGTGCGGTACGGACCGTACGATCGGTTATGATACGGCGCTTAATACGATTGTCGACTGTGTAGACAAGATTCGTGATACGGCCACTTCGCACGAGCGCATATTTTTTGTGGAGGTGATGGGACGTGATGCCGGATTTCTCGCGCAGAACAGTGCGATTGCTTCGGGAGCTGAGGCTGCCATTATTCCGGAAGACCAAACCGACAAGGATCAGTTGGAGGAGTTTATCAGCCGTGGTTTCAGAAAGACCAAGAACAGCAGCATCGTCATCGTGACGGAAAGTGCTACGGGTAAAGGTGCGGCTTATTATGCCGACCGTGTGAAGAAGGAGTATCCGCAATATGACGTGCGTGTCACAATTCTCGGTCATTTGCAGCGGGGCGGTTCGCCAAGTGCGGGCGACCGTATCCTGGCCAGCCGTTTGGGATGCGCCTCCATTCAGGCGTTGATGGAGGGGCAGCGTAATGTGATGATAGGTATCCGTAACGACAAAGTGGTTTATGTGCCCATAGCGGAAGCCATCAAGCAGCATAAGCCTATCGACAACAGTTTGATTGACGTGCTTAACGAGCTGTCGATTTAACGGTGTTAATCAGCAAAAAAGCCACAGGAGGATTGCAGGTAAATCATTCTGTGGCTTTTGTTTTTTCTCTCTTTAATATTCATCGTTGGCGTAGAGGTAAGGCAGTGCGTTGGGCGTATAGTCAAAGATTTCTTCCGGCTTGAAGAAGCGGTTGAGTTCCACAATCGCATGTTCGGGAGAGTCGGATGTGTGTACGATGTTTTCTTGTCCGCTGACGCTGTAATCTCCCCGGATGGTTCCCGGTTCGGCTTTTCGCCCGTTGGTTGCTCCTGTCATGGAGCGTACGACCTGTACTGCATCAACGCCTTCATAACAGCATACGATGACAGGAGAGGCCATCATGGATTTTTTCACACGGCTGAAAAACGGCTTGTCTGCCAGATGCGCATAGTGTTCATTCAGCAACTCGTCGTTCAGTTGCATCATTTTCATTCCTGCCAGTTGCAGACCTTTCCGTTCGAAACGTGAAGTGATTTCTCCCACCAGTCCGCGTTGTACTGCGCTGGGTTTCAGAATGACTAATGTTTTTTCAAGATTCATTGTTATGGTTTTAAAAGGTTTTTGAAAGCAGACTGATTGCCTGGCTGCTTCAAAAGCAGCTATACGTTAAATATGTTTCTGCATATGCCCCAAGCTACAACGATCACAAAATAGCTCCAGATAAAAACGGGACGGTGAATCTTTCTGTAAAATAGAGGATTCTTTTTTCTTGCAAGTTCCGCATATCCCAAAAGAAGAAGAATCGGCAGGGACAATACGAGAAGCGCGTTGTAGCTGAAAGCTTGTGCTATGTCAAGATGAAGAAGGCTGTGGACAGCCCGCTGTGAGCCGCATCCGGGGCAGCGGAATCCGGTGAGCATCAGGAAAGGACATTTGGGAAACAGTGCTGTTGTGCCGGGATTGAAGGCAAAGAATACGAATCCTAAAGCAGCGGCAAGCAATGCTATCAGAATGCCCTTTCCTTTCATTTGTCAGGAGTTTAGCAGACTGAGAAGTGTGGCTCCGTAGATGAGCGTGTAGAGAATGATGACAACGATTCCGGCAAAGAATCCGATTTTGGTCCATTTGCCTGCATTCTTGCTGGCTGCTTCAGCTTCTTCATATTTGCCTGCCGCATAGAGAGAACTGACTTTGGCGGCAAAGACGATACCTGCGATGCCAAACGGCAGGCAGCAGAAAATTGTAACGAGGATGGATTCGGCCATCCATGTTTTTGGACATGTGTTTGTTTCCATAATAAAAAATATTTAAGAATAATGTTCAAAGATAATGGTGAATACAAGGAAGAAGACATAAAGCAGAACGCCTGCCAGTCCTACGAAGAATCCCCACAGAATCCATTTTTTTGCTTGGTTTGAGCGGTATACCGATTCTTCATAAAGCCCGCCGTAGTAAAGAGTGTCTACCTTTACGGCGTTGATGATGCCGACAATGCCAAACGGCAGGCAGCAAAAGAGGGTGACCAGAATGGATTCCACCAGCCATGTTTTCGGCATTGGCTGCTGGACGGGAGGAGCCGGGGGTGTTTTATAAATAATGTCATTCAGCTCGGGAACATCCTTTGCCGCTTTCCATTCTTTGTATCCTACTGCCCATACCAGCGTATGAGGAGTAATGTCTTTTGCAGACAGCTCTTCAAGAGTGAACGGACCTTCTTTTTCGTTATTATTTGAAATGTAAAATTCCATGACTCATAATTAATGTTTGTTCATTTTTGTAAAGGTAACTATTTGATTTATAACTTCCAATTTTTTAAACAAAAAAGATGTCCGTTTTGTTTCGCGGATGCGTTTTGTAAAGATCATCCTTGCATCGGCAGTTTGTTTCATGCCTGGGCGGCTTTTTTCTTACTGCTTCCTGGGGGATATGAACCTGTTATAAAATTTATGCATGGTATCCGTGAACTCTTTGGGAATTCGTTTTATTGCTTCCTGTCTGATATGGTCCGGTATGCTGCCGTAGTACGCTTCTGCTATTCCTCCGGCAATGGCTCCCATTGTGTCAGCATCGCCTCCCAATGAAACAGCCAGCCGGACAGCACTTTCAAAGTCTGTGCTTTCAAGGAATGCGATGATTGACTCGGGAACACTTCCCTGGCAGGTGACGTCAAATCTGTACGACGGTCTTATCTCGTCGCATCGTCTTTCAAGATTGTAGCCGAATTGCTGTTCTATATATTCTTTGATGTCTTGTTTTTCTTTTCCGTTTCTTGCCAGATAGATACATGCTGCCACTGCCTGTGCTCCTTTGATGCCTTCCGGGTGGTTGTGTGTGTATTCTGCACTTTCTTTTGCTGCTCTCAGCGTTTCTTCCAGTGTGTCGAAGGCCCATCCGACGGGACTGACTCTCATGGCTGATCCGTTTCCGAAACTGTTGTATGGGCCGGAGATTTCTCCTTGAAGCCATTTCCTGAATGTGCCTCCATAGCCGGCATGGGGATAGCTCCGCCCATAACGGCGCATTATTTGCGACAGATCGTTTGAGGTAAGCAGCCATTCGGCTATTGCAACAGTCATTACAGTGTCATCTGTGAAAGTGGAAAAAGGACAGAACAGATGGAAATCCTGCTTTTTGGTGCTGTTCCGTTCGTAAAATGAGCCTATGACATCACCGGCTATGCTGCCTAACAAGACGGGCTTGTTGAATCTCCCGATGAGATTCAGCGTCTTTTCATCTGCTTCGCCTTTAAAGTAACGTGTGATTACTTGTCTGAACAAACAGTCATCTGCCGTTTCATTGAAGAGAGTCATGCAGGAGCGTACCTTCATTGCGTCAATCGGTCCGAATATTTCTTTTGCGCTTTTTCCGCTTAAATGGAGCAATGCTTCGGTTGCCTCGCGGAGCCGTTTCCCCAGAACTGGGTGCTTAAGATAGTCTTGCGCTTCATTCAAGTCATCAATGCCGTAGTAGTTGGAGTTATAGCTGAATCCCAGTCCTTTCATCTGTGGAAAAATCCACCAGATCCAGTGGCTTGTCTTCTTTCCTGCTTTTATTTCGGCGAGAGCCTGCTCGTAAGTTGTCTTTTGTGCGTTGAGGAATCGTTCTAAATTCATTGTGTTTTCCGCTAAGGTTGTCTTTGTATAAAAAAATCGGTTTCTGCGTTATTTGGCGGAAACCGATTTGGCATGTAATGGAAGTTGGCGCTATTCCTTTGCCGGAGTATTTTCCAGCGTAGCTGTCAGAAATTCATAAAATTTCTTGACAGACGGGATATTGCAACGCTCTTCCGGAGTGTGCGGACATTCCAAGGTTGGTCCGAAAGAAATCATGTCCAGTCCCGGAATTACTGCACCGATAATGCCGCATTCCAATCCTGCGTGTATAACTTTTACTTCCGGAGTTTCGCCGAATTGTTTCTTGTACGACTCTTTCATGGCATGGAGAATTGGAGAATTTACATCCGGTTCCCAGCCTGAATAACTTCCGGAACGTTCTACGTGCATGCCGGCCATAGAGAAGCAGCTTTCGATAGCCGTGTTTCTGTAGTCTTTCATCGATTCGCGAGCACTGCGAGTCAGCACGTTGATCTCAGCTTTTCCGCCGGCTATCTTTACGATAGCTAAGTTGGAAGATGTTTCTACCGTATCCGGGATTGTGGGGATATAACGCTCCACACCGTTCGGACAGGCATAGATTGCATCCACCAGATTGTCGCGGATTTCATCGGGAACCATGTACTTCGGCAGTTCGACGCGTTCGGCTGTAAAGCTTAAGTTGTCTTCGATTGTGTCATATTCGTCGCGCCATATTTGTTCGCACTCTCCTACGTAAGCCAGTACATCATCCACTTCCGATTCGGGAACGGTAATGATTGCTTCGCATTCGCGCGGGATGGCATTGCGCATATTGCCTCCTTCCCACGAAACCAGGCAGGCTTCGTCGTATGTAATGACCTGATTCATGAAACGTGCCATCAGCTTGTTGGCGTTGGCGTGGCCCCATCCGATCTGTATTCCGGAGTGTCCTCCTCTTAAACCTTTCAAGGTTACTTTCAGCGCAACGTCTTCCGGATCAGTTTCTTCTTCTTTGTACTCCAATGTAGCCGTGAGGTCTTCTCCTCCGGCGCAGCCGATATAGAGCAAGCCTTCTTCTTCAGAATCGAGATTCAGCAGGATATCTCCTTCAATCGTTCCCGGTTTCAGTCCGAAAGCTCCGTACATTCCGGTTTCTTCGTCAGCTGTTATCAGCCCTACCAGCGGTCCGTGCTTCAATGTCTTGTCTTCCATTATAGCCATAATGGCAGCAACTCCCATGCCGTTGTCCGAACCCAATGTGGTTCCTTGGGCTTTAACCCAGTCGCCGTCTATATATACTTGCAGCGGATCTTTTTCAAAATCATGTTCAACGCTTTTTTCTTTCTGTGGCACCATGTCCATGTGTGCCTGCAAGATTACGGTCTTGCGGTTCTCCATACCCGGAGTGGCCGGTTTGCGGTAAACGATGTTTCCGGTTTCATCCTGGAATGATTCTACGCCGGCTTGTTTGCCGAATTCGAGCAAGAAAGCCTGGATTTTCTCCAAATGTCCCGAAGGACGGGGAATTTGAGTTAACGAATAGAAATGTTTCCACACGTTTTGCGGAGCTAAAGAAAGGATTTCGTTCATAAACAATTAGTGTTTTTTATTTGTCAGCGGCAGAGCCACCAGTCCGTAAATACCTAGCAAAATTAATAAAAATGTTTGAATACCATGCACAAGCAAGGCAAATATTCCTGCATTTTCTTTGCTGACCCCATACATCATCATCATGGTGATTACAGCGAAATGCCACGGGCCGGCTCCGTTCGGTGTCGGTACGGCAACGGCTATGCTTCCCACAACAAACATGACGAGTGCCGCCATCCATCCCAAGTCGGCGGAAAAGTCGAAGCAGAATATGCTGACATAGAACTGAAAGAAATAGCAGGCCCATATGCCGATGGTGTAAAGGATAAACAATGCGGGGTTGTGGACATGGCGAAGCGAAAGACATCCGGTCCAGATATCTCCTAGAAAGCCCCTTACGCGCGCAAATACCGAAAGGTTCTTGATCAGGAAGAATGCCAGGACGCCCACAGCCGCGATGCAGACCAGTGTGATATAGAAATTGGTAGAAGTAAACAGGTGGGTGAAGAAATGGGCATTCGTCCCTGTCTTGTCGAAGAAGGCGGCAAAGACCCTTGATTGCAGCAGCAATGTTACAGCCGTAATTGTCAATACGCAGAGCGTGTCAATCAAACGCTCGGTCACGACAGTGCCCAGCGATTTGGAGAAAGAAACTCCGTCGTATTTTGACAGCACTCCGCAGCGGGAAACTTCGCCTACGCGCGGCAACACCAGATTGGCCGCATAAGATATAAAGATCGCATAGACACTGTTCGAGCGTTTCGGGTATTCGTTTAAAGGAGCCAGCGACAGATTCCACCGCCATCCGCGGAACACATGGCCCAGTACGCCAAAGGCCAGTGAAAACAACATCCACCAGTAATTCATGCCTCCATTCATCACTTTCCATACTTGGCGGAAATCAAACCCATGATAGGTCCATAACAGAATCGCAGCTCCTAAAACCAGCGGAAAGGCAATCTGCAGAATCTTATTTATTGTTTTTTTTAAGCCACTTCGTTCCAAAATTTACGGTATATAAAAAGATTAATGTTTAACTTTGCAGGACGCAAAGATAATATCATTGCTTGATATAGTATTCCGTTCAGGAAAATTTTATTTGACTAAACCCTAAAACCTGCAAAATGAAATTAGTAAAACCGAAAAAATTCTTGGGGCAGCACTTTCTGAAAGACCTGCAGATAGCGCAGGATATTGCAGATTCGGTGGATGCGTGTCCGGATATTCCAGTCTTGGAAGTAGGACCCGGAATGGGGGTGCTGACTCAGTTCCTTCTTCCGAAGAGAAGGCCGGTGAAGGTGGTCGAGCTTGATTTCGAATCGGTAGCTTATCTGAAGGAGAATTTTCCTCAGTTGGGCGCGGACATCATTGAACAGGATTTTCTGAAGATGGATTTGAAGGAAGTGTTCGGCGGAGAGCCTTTCGTGCTTACGGGAAATTATCCCTATAACATTTCCAGCCAGATCTTTTTCAAGATGCTGGACAATAAGGAACTGATTCCCTGCTGTACAGGCATGATTCAGAAGGAAGTGGCCGAGCGTATTGCCGCTGTTCCGGGAAACAAGTCATACGGCATTCTGAGTGTTCTTATTCAAGCATGGTATACGGTTGAATACTTGTTTACGGTGCATGAGCATGTATTCAATCCTCCTCCGAAGGTGAAAAGCGCGGTTATCCGCATGACAAGAAATGCAACCCGGGAGCTGGGTTGCGATGAAAAACTGTTCAAACAGATTGTCAAGACCACATTCAACCAGCGGCGCAAGACTTTGCGGAACTCCATTTCTCCCATATTGGGGAAAGGGCATCCGCTTGCAGCTGATCCGGTTTTCGACAAGCGTCCCGAGCAGTTGTCTGTTCAGGAGTTTGTTGAACTGACCAACAGGCTGGAAGAAGCGTTGGCGGGACGGGCACAAAATTTGTAAACACAAACGATAATTTGCATTCAGGATGAACAACGATGACATCAAACTGATTACCGAGCTGATAGAGAACAAGGAATCAGACAAGTTGAAGGAGGTGCTTTCGAGCCTCCATCCGGCTGATATCGCCGAACTGTGTAACGAACTGGACCCTGAAGACGCGCGGTTCGTGTATCTTTTGCTTGACAATGAAACTGCGGCCGACGTGCTTATCGAAATGGATGAGGACGCGCGAAAGCGTTTCCTTGAGGTCCTGCCGTCGGAAACCATCGCCAAACGCTTTGTCGACTATATGGACTCGGACGATGCCGTGGACATTATCCGTGAAATGGACGAAGACAAGCAGGAAGAGGTGCTTTCTCACATCGAGGATATCGAGCAGGCGGGTGACATCGTTGATCTTTTGAAATATGATGAAGACACTGCCGGCGGTCTGATGGGTACGGAGATGGTTGTCGTAAACGAGAACTGGAGTATGCCTGAGTGCTTGCGCGAGATGCGTATACAGGCCGAAGAGATGGATGAAATTTATTATGTATACGTGGTGGATGATGACGAGCGGCTTAGGGGGGTGTTCCCGCTGAAAAAGATGATAACGAGCCCGTCTGTGTCTAAAGTGAAGCACGTGATGAAGAAAGACCCTATCTCGGTGCGTGTGGATACGCCGGTTGAGGAAGTTGTGCAGACGATTGAAAAATATGACCTGGTGGCGGTTCCGGTGGTGGACAGCATCGGGAGGCTGGTGGGCCGCATCACTGTTGATGACGTGATGGATGAAGTGCGCGAACAGGCCGAACGCGACTACCAGCTGGCTTCCGGATTGTCGCAGGACGTGGAAACGGACGATAATGTATTCCGTCAGACCACAGCCCGTCTTCCGTGGCTGCTTATCGGTATGCTGGGAGGGATCGGAAACTCCATGATTCTGGGGAATTTCGACACGACCTTTGCTGCTCACCCTGAGATGGCCCTCTATATTCCGCTGATTGGCGGTACGGGCGGTAACGTCGGCACCCAGTCGTCAGCATTGGTTGTACAAGGTCTTGCCAACAGTTCGTTGAATGCAGAAAACACATTCAAGCAGATACTGAAAGAATCGGTGGTTGCACTGATCAATGCCACCATCATATCGATGCTTGTCTACATTTACAATTTTGTCCGTTTTGGCGCAAGCGCAACAGTCAGCTATTCTGTATCAATCAGTCTGTTTGCTGTCGTGATGTTTGCGTCTATATTCGGGACACTGGTTCCGATGACGCTTGAAAAGCTGAAGATTGATCCGGCGATAGCTACCGGTCCCTTTATTTCCATTACCAACGACATTATCGGCATGCTGATGTATATGGGCATTACGGTGCTTCTTTCGTGAGCTTCGGCTACATGCATTTGGAACAAGGGGGGGGGATTTTCCCAGGGAGCTTCTTGATTCCTGAAACGTATAAAATAATGATCCTGATATTATGAAGATGTATTTCAGGCGATTATCTGCCATGGCCGTAGGACAGGTGGCAGCTTTTCTTGCTTTCCTTCCGATGGAGGCGCAAGTCAGCCTTTATGTATCGCCCGCTGGAAGTGCGGACGGAAACGGGAGTATGGATGCTCCATATCGTTGTATAGAAGATGCGCAGGCCGCGGCCCGAAATGTCCCGGCAGCGGAAGTGACCATCTGGCTGCGGGGAGGCAGCTACCAGCTGGAACATCCGCTGGTATTTACGGCAGAAGATACCGGGGGAGAGCGCAAGATGCTTTGCATACGTTCATATCCGGGTGAGCAGGCTGTGCTGACAAGCGGCGTTCCTCTGTCGTTGCGGTGGGAAACGCACAAAGGGGGAGTCGTGAAGGCTCGCGTACATCAGCGCGTAATGATGGACATGCTTCTGGTGAACGGCGAGCTTAGGCCCATGGCGCGTTATCCGAACTATGACTCTGCGGCGGTTCGCTTGAACGGTGTTGCGGCTGATGCTGCTGATCCCAAGCGGGTGAAACGCTGGAAACATTTTGAAGGCGGTTACTTGCATGCCATGCACGGACACGACTGGGGTGATTTTCATTACCGTATTACGGGGAAAGACAGCAAAGGAGAACTGATACTGGAAGGCGGGTGGCAGAACAACCGTCCGTCCAGACCGCATCCGCAGAATCGGATGGTGGAAAACATCCTTGAAGAACTGGATGCTCCCGGTGAGTGGTATTATGATTCCGGAAAGGGCTGTCTTTATTATTATCCGTTGCCTGGCGAGAAAGTGGAACAGCTCCGGTTTGAAACGCCCCAACTGAAGCATTTGGTGGAATTCAGGGGCTGTGAAGAACGGCCCGTGCGCAACATAACCTTGCAAGGACTAAAGTTTACGCAAACCGTACGCACTTTTATGGAAGAATACGAACCCCTTCTGCGTTCGGACTGGCGCATCTACCGTGGCGGTGCTGTTCTGCTGGAAGGTACGGAGGGATGCCGCATAGCAGACTGTGATTTTCGCCTCTTGGGGGGAAACGCTGTTTTCTTTTCCGGTTATCACCGCAATTCTTCTGTCAGCGGATGCCTGTTTGAACAGATTGGAGCCAGTGCGGTCTGCATGGTAGGAAAGCCTGAGGCGGTCCGTTCGCCCAGCTTCAGCTACGGAAGCAATGCAGAGCCGGATGAAATGGATTTCACGCCCGGACCGAAGACGGAAGAGTATCCTTCCCGGTGTGTGGTTTCTGACAATCTGATACATCACATCGGTCTGTTTGAGAAGCAGGTGGCAGGCGTGGAGCTGTCCATGTGCAGCCATATCCTTGTAAGCCATAACACCATCTACGATGTGCCTCGTGCGGGCATCAATGTCAGCGAAGGCACATGGGGAGGACATCGGATTGTCTATAACGATGTGTTCAATACCGTATTGGAAACAGGCGATCATGGCGCATTCAACTCATGGGGGCGCGACCGCTTCTGGAGCAGTTCGAACAAGCGTATCCGCCAACTCTTGCAGGATCGTCCCGATCTGGTTCTGGCGGATGCCGGATCGTGTACGACGCTTGCCTGCAACCGTTTCCGCTGTGACCGCGGCTGGGATATTGACCTTGACGACGGCTCCAGCAATTATCATATCTACAACAATCTTTGCTTGAACGGAGGAATCAAGCTGCGTGAAGGATTCTACCGGGTAGTAGAGAACAATATCATGGTAAACAACACGTTTCACCCGCATGTGTGGTTTCCCCGCAGCGGAGATGTATTTGTGCGCAATCTTGTGATGAGTCCATACCGCCCGATCGGTATATCTCACTGGGGAGCGGAAGTCGACTACAATGTATTTGCTGACAGCACGGCTTACCGTGCGGCAAGGGGCGGCGGAACGGATGAACATTCGGTGGTTTATGTTCCGGAGTTTGTAAATCCGGAAGAAGGTGACTTCCGGCTGGCAAACGTTGAGGAGCTGGCTTCGCTCTGCGGTTTCAAAAATTTCGGAATGGATGATTTCGGCGTAACTTCGCCAAGGCTTAAGGCGTTGGCGGCACGGCCTCCGATGCCATTGCCGGCAGTGTGCACTGAAGGAAACGGAACCCGTGTCTGGGAATGGTCCGGATTGCGGTTGAAGACACTCGATACGCTTGGCGAACGTTCGGCTACTGGCATGGACAGTGAACGGGGCGTTTACGTTGTGTCCGTGCATGCCATGGGAAGTCCGCTGCGCGACTTTATACATCCGAATGACGTAATCCTGAGGCTGAGCGGCAAGCCGGTAAACAGGCTCGAAGACCTGCAGGAAATTGTGCAGGCCGTCGACTGGACAAAACCGCAGGAGGTTACGGTCTTCAGAGAACAGCGTGAGCAGTCGAAGGCCATACCTGCCGGAACCCTCCGAAAACCTTAAGCGGCAGCTCCCTGTCATTTTTGCTGAGGAACAAAGCATATTCTTTATCTCCAGTCTGGAGATGTGTATCTTTAAACTGGAGCTATGCATCTTTAGGCTGGAGATCTGTATCTCTAGCCTGGAGATACAGAATCCGCCTGCCCGTTTCCGGTTTTTCTTCTTTCCTTGAGCTATAAAAGCAGGCTGAATTTGAAAAATATTTTCATCCTGCTAAAAAATATTTGGCCAAAATGTTATGAAAATCAGATTTAATTGCTTTAATTTGTAACTACACATATTTTAAAGAAGAAAATTCTTAAAATTCTTATACGATGGAAGTAAATGAAACTAACCGCCCGTTAACTGAAACACCGGAAACTGAAGTTTCTGAAGTTTCGGTTTCTACTGTTGAAGAACCTCAGGTTGCTTATGAGCCGAAACAGACCAAATCGGAAGTGATACAGCGCTTGAAGGAAATCAACGAAAACATGAGTGAAACAGACAAACAGGAAGTTGACCAGCTGAAACAAACTTTTTATAAACTGCATAAAGCCGAGCAGGAGGCAGCTCGCAAAGCTTTCATCGAAAGCGGCGGAAAGCCGGAAGACTTTTCTCCGGCTTCAGATCCTGATGAAAAGGAGTTCAAGGAAGTGATGAAGTCGATCAAGGAAAAGCGGAACGCCATCGCTGTCGCTCAGGAAAAGGAAAAGGAAGACAATCTGCTGAAAAAGGAAAATATCCTGGAAAAAATGAAGGCGATGGTTGAGTCTTCTGAAGATACCGGAAAGATTTACAACGATTTCAAACTGCTTCAGCAGGAATGGAACGAGATAGGTCAGGTGCCCGCCCCGAAAGTAAACGAACTTTGGAAGAATTATCAGCTTTATACTGAGAAGTTTTATGATATGGTAAAGCTGAACAATGAGTTCAGAGAATATGACTTCAAGAAGAATCTGGAGCAGAAAACGCATTTGTGCGAGGCTGCGGAAAAACTGGCTGATGAACCGGATGTGATTTCGGCATTCCACCAGTTGCAGAAGCTGCATCAGGAATTCCGTTCAGTCGGTCCGGTTGCAAAGGAACTGCGCGAAAGCATCTGGGCACGCTTCAAGGCTGCTTCAACAGTGGTGAACCGCCGTCATCAGCAGCATTTTGAGGAACTGAAAGAGAAGGAGCAGAACAATCTTGACCAGAAAACCGTGATTTGCGAGATTGTTGAAAGCATGGAGTACGACAAGTTCACTACGTTTGCCGACTGGGAGGAAAAGACTCAGGAGATTCTTGCCTTGCAGGCGAAATGGAAAACCATCGGATATGCCCCGCAGAAAATGAATGTGAAGATTTTCGAGCGTTTCCGTGCGGCATGCGATGAATTTTTCCGCCGGAAGGCTGCGTTCTTCAAGATGGTCAAAGAAAACATGGCTTCCAATCTGGAAAAGAAGAAAGCACTGTGCGAGCAGGCTGAGTCGCTGAAAGAAAGCACCGACTGGAAGGCTACGGCAGAAATCCTGACAAAGCTCCAGAAAGAGTGGAAAACCATAGGTCCTGTAGCCAAGAAACATTCTGATGCCGTTTGGAAGCGGTTTATCGGAGCCTGCGACTATTTCTTTGAACAGAAGAATAAGGCAACCTCTTCCCAGCGTTCTGAAGAACTGGAGAATCTTGCGAAAAAGGAAGAGATTATCAAGGAACTTGCTGCCCTTGACGGTTCGGGCAATACGGATGAGGCTGCGGTTGAACGTACACGCGAACTGATGAAGGAGTGGAACTCAATCGGTTTTGTTCCGTTTAAAGAGAAAGACCGCCTGTACAAAGAATACCATAATCTGGTGGACAAACTTTTCGACCGCCTGCATCTTTCTGCGGCTGAAAAGAAACTGAGCAGCTTCAAGGCGGGCCTTAGCAAAGACGGCAATTTGTATCGCGACCGTGAACGTCTTGTCCGTACGTATGAAGGGCTGAAGAGCGATATTCAGACTTACGAAAACAATCTGGGATTCTTGAATGCGGCTTCTCAGAAGGGAAATAGCCTGGTGGCCGACATCAACCGGAAAATAGAACGCTTGAAAGCGGATATGGAACTTGTGCTGAAGAAAATAGCTGCCATCGACGAAACGCTGAGAGAACAGCAGCAGTAAGAAGATACCGGCAAATGCAATGCAAGGGGCACGGATGAATGGATAACCAAACGTCTGTGCCCCTTGTGCTGTTGTTATGTGTATCGTTCAAATGTCAGATTGACAGCTCGTGAAGAACGTTCACCAGTTCGCGGTCGATAGGCTTGTCGTTCTTGATTGCCTTGGCAAAAGGAACGTAAACAATCTGGTCGTTCTCGATGCCGATCATGATGTTGCGTTGTCCTTCCATCAAAGCCTGGATGCTTGCAACACCCATGCGGCTGGCGATGATGCGGTCGTGCGCTGTCGGACGTCCGCCGCGCTGCAGGTGTCCGAGGATAGTGACGCGCACGTCGTATTGCGGATATTCATTCTTTACACGTTCGGCATAGTGCATTGCGCCTCCGGTAATTTCGCTTTCGGCTACCAGCACGATTGAGCTGCTCTTGGATTTGCGGAAACCGTTGTTGATGAATTCTTCCAGCTGGTCTACTTCTGTATTGAATTCCGGGATGATGGCAGCTTCCGCTCCTGCGGCAATGGCGCCGTTCAGGGCAAGGAACCCGGCGTCACGTCCCATGACTTCGACGAAGAACAGACGTTCGTGCGAAGTTGCGGTGTCGCGGATCTTGTCCACAGCATCCAGGATTGTATTCAGTGCAGTATCATATCCGATGGTAGTGTCAGTTCCGTAAAGGTCGTTGTCGATAGTGCCCGGCAGTCCGATGCAGGGGACGTCGAACTCTTGCGCCAGCAGACGCGCGCCGGTCAGCGAACCGTCACCTCCGATGACGATCAATGCGTCGATGCCTTCCTTTTTCATTGTATCGTAAGCGATCTGCCGGCCTTCGGGTGTCTTGAATTCCTGGCAGCGTGCTGTTTTCAGGATGGTACCTCCCAACTGGATGATGTTGCTGACATTCTCGGTCTTGAACTCCTTGATTTCACCGGTAATCAAGCCCTTGTATCCTCTGTAGATACCTTTTACTTTCAGTCCGTTGTAGATTGCCGAGCGGGTTATCGCACGGATTGCGGCGTTCATACCGGGGGCGTCACCTCCTGAAGTAAGAATACCGATACATTTTATAGTTCCCATAATGATAAGTGTTATGTTTTGTTTGCAAAATTACAAAATAACTGTCTTCGGGCGATGTCAAAATGATTAAAATTTAAGAATTTAAGAGTCTGTCGTACAAATATGCGACAGGCTCTAAGAAGTTATTCTCCCGTAATTTCCTTTTTGCAGGCTTCCATCAGCCATTTGGGCGTAGATGTGGCGCCGCAGATGCCGATGGATCTTGCATTTTCGGTCAGCTTCTTGTCTATTTCTCCGGGTCCGTCAATCTGATATGAGTTCGGATTGACTTTCCGGCATTCGTGATACAGGATCTTTCCGTTCGAACTTTTGTGTCCGCAGACAAAGAATATCAGGTCGTGTCCGGCAGCAAACTGGCGTATGTTTGGCATCCTGTTTGCTACCTGCCGGCAGATGGTATCGAAATATTCAAACGTGGCTTCAGGCGAAATGTGTTCTTTTATGTAGGCTACGATTTCGCGGAATTCATCGAGCGACTTTGTCGTTTGCGAGTAAAGCCGGATGTCTTTCGAGAAATCCAGTTTGGACACTTCTCCGATGCTTTCGATCACGATGGCTTTTCCTTCGGTTTGCCCTACCAGTCCCAGTACCTCGGCATGTCCGGTTTTTCCGAAAATGACGATTTGCTTTTCTTTTCCCGACAACGTGTTGTCGTATTCCTGCTTGATGCGTTTTTGCAGGCGCAGCACGACAGGGCAGGTGGCGTCGATAATTTCAATGTGGTTGCGGCGTGCCATTTCGTATGTTTGCGGCGGTTCGCCGTGTGCCCGCAGCAGCACTTTCACGTTTCTCAGTCCGGCAAATTCTTTGTGAGTAATCGTGACGAGTCCCATTTTCCGGAGTCTTTCGCATTCTTGTCCGTTGTGTACGATATCGCCCAGGCAATAAAGCGTTTCTCCTTTCGCCAGCTCTTCTTCCGCCTTTTTTATGGCTGTGGTTACTCCGAAGCAGAAGCCCGATCCCTCGTCGATTTCTACATTGTTATTCATGAGTCGCTTTGTTGAATTGTTCTTTCAGCCATTCTTTCTGTTCAGCTATGCTCATGTGGCTGTTGTCGAGCAGAAGCGCATCGTCTGCTTTGCGCAGCGGGCTGATCTCCCGGCTTTGGTCGATACGGTCGCGGTCTTCTATGTTTTTCAGTATTTCCTCAAAAGAAACGTCCTGTCCTTTTTCTTTCAGTTCCTTGTATCTCCGTTCCGCCCGGATCTGTGCCGAAGCCGTAACGAATATTTTCAGTTCGGCGTGCGGGAAGACCGCAGTTCCGATGTCGCGTCCGTCCATGACTATCCCTTTTTCCTTGCCCATTGCCTGCTGCTGCCTTACCATTTCCTCGCGTACAAATCCCAGCGTTGCTATGGGGCTGACGTGTGATGAAACCTCAATGGTGCGGATCTCTCCTTCTACATTCTTGCCGTTCAGGTACGTTGCGGGACGCTGGCTTGCAGGGTCGAGCCGGAAACTGATGTGTATGTCTTTCATCTGCTGTTTCAGCGTTTCTTCCTGAATGCTGCCGTCTGCATTGAACATTCCGTGCTGCAGGCAGTATAATGTCACGGCCCGGTACATGGCTCCGCTGTCAATGTATATGTATCCTATTTCTTTGGCCAGGTCTTTAGCCATTGTGCTCTTTCCACAAGAAGAAAAGCCGTCGATTGCGATGATTATTTTTTTCATTTTAAACTTGGTTTGAAAAGATTTTCAAAGATAAGCAATTGTTCAAATACTCTGCTCGTGTCAAGCGCAAATGTTTGTTATTTGCATGATTTTTGACGGCAGTATTTGCCTGTTCGATGTTTTATGTTATATTTGCCTGACAGTGATATCAAATAAAACGAATATGAAACAAGAGTCAAGTGAAGAACTTTTGAGGCGGATTCATTCGTATATCGAAAAATTGCCGTATATGCATGAACCGGAAGGCCTGTATGAACCTGTTGAATATGTGCTGGGACTCGGCGGAAAACGTATCCGCCCTGTTTTGATGCTTCTGGCCTATAATCTTTATAGGGAAGATGTGGACCGGATTTTTCCTCAGGCCGCAGGCATAGAAACTTATCATAATTTTACGCTTTTGCACGATGATCTGATGGATAAGGCAGATATGCGGAGAAACAAGCCTACGGTACACAGAAAATGGGACGAGAACACGGCAATTCTTTCGGGCGACGCCATGCTGATACTGGCTTATCAGTTCATGATGCAGGATTGTCCGGCCGGTTGCATGAAAGAGGTGATGGGCATATTCGGCCGTACGGCTCTTGAGGTGTGCGAAGGTCAGCAGTGGGATATGGAGTTTGAGTCCCGTACAGATGTGGGTGTTGATGAATACATTGAGATGATCAGGTTGAAGACATCGGTTCTGCTTGCCGGCTCATTGAAGATTGGGGCTGTTCTTGGAGGAGCTTCGGAAAAAGATGCGCAGCTGTTGTATGATTTCGGAATAAAAATGGGGCTGGCTTTCCAGTTGCAGGATGATTATCTGGATGTTTATGGCGATCCTGCCGTGTTCGGAAAGAAGATAGGAGGGGATATCTTGTGCAACAAGAAAACGTTCATGCTGATTACTGCGCTTGCACATGCTGGTGCAGGCGACAGGATAGAACTGGAGAAATGGATTGATGCAGCCGATTTTGAACCGGATCAGAAGATTCGGGCGGTAACAGACATTTATAATAAGGTAGGAATCGCGGAAATGTGCAATCAGCGGATCAGCGCCTATTATGAAGAAGGACTGAGGCTTTTGGATGAAGTGGAGGTGGATTCCGCTTTGAAGGTCAATCTGCGCGATTTTGTCTGCGGCATGATGAAACGTAAATTGTAAAGTTTATGACAGATCTTTTTGATACGCATACCCATTTATATACGGAAGAGTTTGATGATGACAGGGAGCTGGTGCTGGCCCGTGCTGCAGAAGCCGGAGTGACGCATTTGTTTATGCCGAACATAGACGATACGTCGGTTGAGGCTATGCTTGCTCTTTGTCATCGGCATGAAAGGTGTTATCCGATGATCGGACTTCATCCCACTTCGGTTGATGCTGATTGGAAAAGTCGTCTGGAAAGTGTAAAGCTTTGGCTTGATTCTCCCGAAAAGTTTTATGGCATAGGTGAAGTAGGGCTGGATCTGTATTGGGACCGGACTTTTGCCGGCGAACAGTTGCGGGTTTTTGACGCGCAGATCCAATGGGCTTTGGAGCGGAATATGCCTTTGGTCGTCCACTGCAGGGATGCTTATCCGGAACTGTTTGGCGTGTTGGAGCCTTATCGTAAAACGGCCTTGCGCGGCATTTTTCACAGTTTTACCGGGACGGCAGAGGATGCAGCCCGTCTGATGGAATATGGGGGCTTCATGCTTGGCATCAACGGAGTGGTGACCTTCAAGAAAAGTTCGTTGCCCGAAACATTGCTTCATGTGCCGGTTGGAAGGATTGTTCTGGAAACCGATTCTCCGTATCTTGCGCCTGTGCCCTATCGGGGAAAGCGGAATGAGAGCGCCCATATAGTGAAGGTGGCGGAGAAAGTGGCGGAGATATATTCTCTTTCTGTAGAGGCTGTGGCCCGTATAACGGCTGAAAATGCGTTGAAAGTATTCGATATTGAAGCGTAAAGTGCTTAAAGTTTATTAATTTTAGACCGAAAGTTCATTTTTTGAAGGTGCAATGTGCTGTATGAAGAAAAAAAAGAATACTTTTGCACTGCGATTCATTCGCGGTGTTCATAACATTCGCCATTGGTCTTTCAGCGGAATGATCCGGATGCCAATAAATCAAGGAGAGGTGCTCGAGTGGTTGAAGAGGCACGCCTGGAAAGCGTGTATACGTCAAAAGCGTATCACGGGTTCGAATCCCGTTCTCTCCGCAACCGGAAAAATATGACTGCTATATTTAATCTGTTTTTTAGTCTTTAAATGATGAAAAGGTTGTTTGCGAATCTTGCGATGGCAAGTGTCTTTTCGTTTTGTGCGATAGTTGCAGTTGCACAGGATACGGTGAGTTTGGTCCCTTCACAAGTGGAAGGAATTGTGGCCGATTCGCCGGAGAGTGGGGCTGCAGGCCTGTTGCAGACAATGGAGGAGAGGTTTGTTGAAGGGAATGTGTTTTTTATGTCCCTTATATGTCTGATCTTGTTGGCCGGACTGATTCTGAGCATTGAACGTGTGATTTTCCTGAATTTGTCAAATGTCAATGCCAAGAAACTGTTGTCCCGGTTGGAAGATGCGCTGGAAAAGGGCGATATAGAAGGTGCCCGGAATATTTGCAGTAACACGCGCGGCCCTGTTGCTGCGGTTTGCTATCAGGGGCTTTCCCGTATTGACGAAAGTCCTGATGTGGTCGAACATACCGCTAATATTTATGCCAAAATACAGATAAATCGTTTGAAGAAAGGGTGTTCGTGGATTGCGTTGCTGTTCAAGATCGCTCTGATGTTGGGCTTTATCGGTGTGGTAGGCGGTTTGGTGGTGGCTCTTGATGCAGTGCAGGAGTCGGGTGAGGCTACGCTGATGATTATGGCTGGCGGAATAAAGATGGCTTTGATCACTTTGGCCTCCGGTCTGGTCGTTTATTTGCTGCTGAAGATTCTTTACAGTTTTATTCAGGCTAAGATTGAAAACCTTTCAAATCAGGTGAAGGACGCTTTCATAACGCTGTTTGACATGATAATGAAATACAATCTGAAGTATAAAAAGTGACGTGCTTCATTGAATTGGAAAGATACAGAAACACGAAGGTGCAGAGTTTCTTCCGGTCAAAGGAATAAGGCTCTATCCTTCGTGTTTCTGTGTTCTTGTTTGCCTGTCTGTCAAATGCCTGTATCTACAGGGTTCTCGTCGGGGAATAGCGGGCTGTACAGGATGGTTCGTTTCAGGATCTGCAGTTTGCCGTCCTTCACATATTCTTCCCCCCGTTCGGACAGATGCTGTACCATGGCTTGGCGAAGTTCGAGCAGTTTGGCTCGATAAGCCTTTTCTTCCGCTACGTCCTTCAGCTCATGCGGGTCTTTTTCCAGATCGAACAATTCTTCTTTTCCGCTATGGAAACGCCAGATGTATTTGATCTTTCCGTCAGTCAGCGCACACCAGTAATTGTCGGGACTGTAACACGTGGCATGTTCCATGTCGATGTACCGCCGCCACAATGATGCATCTCCTTTCATGAGTTGGAAGAGTGATTGTCCGTCCATGTCTGACGGTGCGCATCCTCCTCCTGCTTCTAAGAATGTGGGCAGCAGATCGCGCAGTTCTACAGGGTTCTCCACTTTCGTGCCTTTGGGAAAATGATAGCGGGCCGGCCATTTGACGATGTAGGGAATATGCGACGATCCTTCATACGGGTAGGTTTTTCTCCAGTGATGGTGGTCGCCGAGCATATCGCCGTGGTCTGATACATAGCAGATGAGCGCGTTCTCATACATTCCTTCTTCTTTCAGCGCCTGAATGATTCTGCCAATTTCCTCATCAACGAAAGTGACATTGGCATAATAGTGGCGTCGGGAATTTTTGGCATACTCTTCGCCGAAATTGCCGAATGCAGCATCATGTGCTGCCGTATCCGGATCGGACGGAAGAGCGTACGCTTCTTCTTCGCACCATTCTCCTATGTATGGAGCAGGAACATCCCGCCCGTTATACAGATCCATAAGCCGTTGGGGCGGATCATAAGGACTGTGCGGCCGGGCAAAGGATATTTTCAGAAACAGCGGTTGCCCGTTTCCGTGTTTATAGTTCCGGATCATTTCCAGAGCCGTTTCAGCAGTCCATGCTGTCGGGTGCAGTTTTTCCGGCAGTTTATATACGGCCGCTCCATGGTCGTTCCATCCCAATCCTGTGGAATCAGGATTTAATCCGGGCGCATGCATCTGAAACCACAAATGGTAGTCGCTGATGAAATCTTCTGTTTCCACCCTTCCGCTTTCGTCTATCAGCGTTCCGTGGAATCCGTGCAATGCCTTTTGGGGAAACCAATGCATTTTCCCGATTCCGAAAGTGTAATAGTCAAGCTCCCGCAGCATACGGGGCATTTCATAGCGGTAGCGGCTTCCCACTCGTCCGTATCCGAGCATCCCATGATGCCAGGGCGACATTCCTGTCAGCAGCCCCGCTCTTGCAGGCGTGCTGCTGGGGGCTGAGGTGTATGCATTGGTGAATAGCGTTCCGTCTTGTGCCAGTGCATCCATATTGGGAGTTATGACAGACGGGTTTCCCATGCAGTTCATGGCATCTCCCCGATGCTGGTCGGACACAATCAGTATGATGTGAGGCTTTTGTGCGGCAAGAGGAATCTGTATTCCTGCGCAAGCACCGGCTGTCAGTGCCAGAATTGACTTGAAGGCTATATTTGCAGGCATGGCATGTTGTTTTAATTCTCGGTGAACTGAAAATTGTAGGCCGTTGTTGCTCCGGCATAGATCGGATCAGTTGAGGGATGGTGCTCTATGGAGTACTTTTTCCCGGAAACAGTGATGTCAATCCGTATGCTTTGTCCCGTCTGTCCTGGATCGGCGACATGCAGCACCGGTTTTCCGCCGGATATTTTCTTTACCATCAGTGCGCACGGCTTGTCCGTCTTTACTTTGAAGTTTCCGTCAGCCAGTTCTCCTGGCTGATAGAAGATGGCCTGATACAGGTTCAACGATCTGTTGCAGACAGCCTGTATTTGTTTTGTATTTGACAGAATCCTAACATTGTCCGCTTTCTGATAAGCCTGCATTTCAGATGCTGTTCCTTTGCCCGGTACTACAATATAGGCATAAGTGGCGTTCTGGGGATGCTTTCCATGCTCGAATCCGATCGTGAATACTTTTTTCTGTATATTTTCTTTTCGGTTGACGCTGTTGTTTATGGCATACCAGTTTCCCGACTGATTTTTGTGGCTGATGAATATTGTCCCGCTTTCTGGAAACAGGTATCCGATGTTGTCGTGTACAGCCCAGTCGATGCCGGCGCTTTTTTCTTGCCCTAAGGACAAAGATAAAATCTGTTTGTCATATGCATACAGCGGTTCGTCTGTTGATGCCAGGCATTGGTTGACTGTCGTTTGGACCTCAGATTCGGAGGTTGAACTTATGCCCGATCCCAGGCATACCACTTCATCATCGAAAAAGAACCATGCTTTATGGGCTCCAGTGTTGATTCCTTTGTAATTATCCGTGTAAACGTATGCTGTAGCTCCGTAAAGGCTGTCCGACACTCCTCCGGCAAAAGTGGAGGTTCCCGGCGTTTGCCAGTCGCTTATAGCAAAAGGTATGGAGTCAAGCTGAGGGGCAGTCACTCCCGGAATCCGTGTCCAGTTCCATACGGGAAAAATGCCGTCATATTCGTTTCCTCTTCTGACGATGTTCGTGCAGCCGTCGGAAACGAAGTAAGTTTTCAGGTTTTCTCCATTTCCATATTCCAGGCGAGAAGTGCGGGTGGAAGTCATGCGGACATCAAAGGTATATGCCGGCCGCACATGCAATGTGTAGTCGCCCTTGAAATAATGCGTATGGCTTGGAGTCACCTGATATTCGGCAGGCTTTTTGCCTTGCAGCCGTTCAACAATAGCTTTGTATTCATCCTTATGCTGCGGATCTAGCTCAATCATCCGGCTTGCGAAAAGGGCCGTTGCCGATTTGTTGGGTACTCCGGGCCGGCTGACACTCCGTCCCATTGCATCGAACAGCATGTATTGTCCGCGGATAGTCCGGTAATAAGTTTCGCGCATGAATTTGCTGACAATATCCAGCTTGTCTTTGGGGAGCGCGTATTGTGTACCTTTCGTGTACATGGCAACCTGTGTGATTCCTTTCAGAATCTCATCGCCGTATCCTCCGATGTATAGCTGGCGCCCGTGCTGGAAATAGCTGTTGTCGTATTGGAATCCTTCTTCGGTGGTATAGACGATCGGATTATAAACGTTTTCCAGCGCCTTCTTCAGATCCGCCTCATTGCGTGACAGGCATGAACGGTAAATCCAGTGCAAGGCAATGTCCGTCCGGTTGGCTCCTGTCCATTTGGCCGGGTCGCCTCCATCTGTCCTGATACGGTCGAGAATCCGTTTTTCCAGGTCGGCCGGGATCTGTCTGGCTCCTGTTCTCATTTGTATGAGGAGCACTCCCAGCTTTTGCGGTTCGGCTATTTGGTTATACCACCAGTTGTGGCACCAGGGGTTTCTTTGGTGCCAGAATTCGAGTCCCTTTACTATTTTTTCATACAGTGCATTGTCTTTGTAGTATTTGTTTTGAGGGTTTGTGTAGGCAAATACAAAGTCATAGATGCGGTCGATATGTACCAGGGGAGGCCAGTTGGTGCGTTGGATACTGGCATAGTCTACATCTGCAAACGAACCGTCTTTATCGTTGTATTCCTTCAGTATTTTGTCGATTGACGGATTGGCGGCAAAGTCTTTGCGGATTTTCTGCATTAATGTTTCAAACTCATCGTTGTTTGCTGTGCTTTCGGCGTAGGCCTGTTTTCCTGAACAGATGGCTATCAGTAGGATAATCAGAGGTAAGCAGTAGGTTTTCATAAGTGTTTTTAAGGATGTTTTGTAAGCCTCTTTTCGGGAGGGGAGTTATTTGAAGACTTGTTTCATCGGCCGTCCGATCCATACTTGAGGCTGTTTGAGGCCGAATATATAGGCAATGGTAGAAGCGACGTCATACTGCATCATGCTTTCGCTGAACTCTCCGCCTTTCTTTACATTCTTTCCGCAGATGATGAATGGAGTTTCCATTTCCTGCATTGTTTTTCCTCCATGGCCTTTGTTTATGCCTCCGTGGTCGGCTGTGATGATGAAAATTGTATTGTCAAACATTCCTGCATCTTTGACAGCCTGTACGATACGTGCTACGTATGTGTCCAGTTCATTCAGTTTGGCATAATATTCGGGGGTATCGTGTCCGGCTGCATGGCCCACGTGATCCGGGTTGTCAAAACATACGGCAAGCAGGACGGGAGTTTTTTCTTTGATGTATTTCTCTGCCATGCCGCACAGTGCTTCCGGATGTTTGTTATAGTCGGGCGCTTGTGCATGGTAGTCCAGAGCCAGCGTATCTACGAGATATTTGATGCCTCCCCATTCATAAAGGCAGCCTATCTCCGCTTCCGGACGAGCTTTGTGCAGCAGATAGAATATGGTAGGAAATATGCCGTTTTCGGTCACTTCGCGCGAAGGAAGTTCCGGCACTTTTGATCCCCATTGTGTATATCCGTGCAGTTCAGGTCCTGCTCCCATGAACATGGAAGCCCAGTTGATGGCACTTGAAGACGGAAGGGCAGAGCGTTTTTTCAGTGTATAGCATCCCTCATTCATCATTTTTCTGATGTTTGGAATTTCTGCTTTCGATACGCTGTAGGCTCCCCAACCGTCCAAACCTATCAGTACTACGTGTTTTGCTTTTTCTGCGGCCTGTCCGGATAAAAGAAAGGAAAAAGCCGCGATTAAAAATAAAAAAGTTTTTTTCATGGCGATGATATAATTAATTGTTTTCCTATGTGTAGGCGAATTTAAAAAGAATAAACTTTCTTTACAATCAAAGAGCCTGTCCAAATCCCTTGAGTTAAACAATATTTAACCATATGGGATGGGCGAATTTGGAGAGGGCTGATTTTACGGATTATATTCCATTTCTTTTTTACTGCTGTATTTGGCCGGCTTCTGCAACAAATACATATCCGGATTATCACTTTCATTTGAAGAACTGGCTTTGGTGATGCTTTCGTTCTAGAAAGGAGTGCTGAAGTTTGTATCTGCCAGCGGCATTTCCAATGCATGTTCTTTCAGTTTGTTGCCCCATGCCCAGCGCATCAGACTTTTAGGTGGTTCGGCAAGATTGCAGTTTGTCTTCGGACGGAAAAGGCTTTGATTTTCTGTTTGTCTGCTTTTATGTTCTACGTTCTAGCCTTTAGACCGTACAGTCCAGCATGCCGGACTGTAGAGTTTGCCTCATTGTCTGAGAAAAGTCTGTGGATTGTCCGGACTTCTTCCGGGAGGGAGGTCATAAAAATTGCGGCTCCCGAAACCGTGCAGGAGTTAAGGAAGCCGCAGGTTAAAAGAGATTTCTGTGAAGTTCTTTTGTTTTTGACACAGCCCCATGAGTTTTATTCTTCTTTTCTGCTGCGCACGTTCTGCGGTGTGATTCCGAAAAACGTCTTGAACTGTTTGCTGAAATAACGGGGAGAAGAGAAACCCAGTCTTGAGGCTATTTCCGACACGTTGAGTTCCGGATGCTCCTTCAATAGGGCCATGGCTTCTTCCATCTTGATTTTTACCATGAACTCGTTGGGGGGAAGGCCGACAAGCTGCTTGAATTTGGTATACAGCTTGCTCCGTCCCATGCAGAGCGAATTGGCCAGAGCCGTTACATCGAATTCCTGGTTGGTAAAGTTTTCGCGTATGATGTCGATACACCTCTGAAGCAGCTTTCTGTCGGATTCGCTGATGGCTTCTTCTGCTGTGGTTTCCAGAACCGCTTTGTTACTGCAATAAGCCATCAGTCTGCTCTTGTTCTTCAGCAGATTGCGGCAGCGGGCTTGCAGCACGCTGACATCAAACGGCTTGACTATGTAGTCGTCGGCTCCGAAGCGGAAGGCTTCTATTTTCTGTTCGCTCGAACTTTGTCCTGTAAGCAGGATGACGGAAACGTGGGCCAGTTCCACGTTGTTCTTTATCCTGTAGCACAGTTCCTTTCCCGAAATGTCCGGCAGTGTGACGTCGCAGATAATCAGATCCGGCTGGAGCTGGTGCGCCTTTTCCCATCCTTTTTGTCCGTCATTGGCTATATATAGGTGATAGGTTGCATCAAAAGCGTCCTTGAGTATGGAGCATAGTTCACGGTCGTTTTCAATCAGCAGTAAGACAGGCTTGCTGTCGTTTGCATCATCTGCATCATCGCTTTCCTCATCAGCTTCATTTTCATAGTCATTTTCTTCCAGCATGCTTGTGAGCGCGAGTGATTTCTTATCATCAGCTATTACGGCAGGCTCTTCGTCTGCATACGCCAGTTCCTCTTGGCTGAAGCAGGTTTCTCTGAGCGGCAGTGTGATGGTGAATCGGGTGCTGTTTCCTTCTTCGCTGGAAACATCAATTGTTCCATGGTGGAGTTCGATGATGTTTTTGGCGACAGACAGACCGATTTCCGTGACTACATTGAGGTTTCCCGGTGTGTCTTCCGCCTGATAAAACTGCTCGAATACATGTCTGATGGCCTTTTCTGAAACTTCTATGCCGGCATATGTTACCGTAATGATTCCCTCGTCCTTTATTTTCTGTACTTCTACGTCAATCCACCCTTTGGAGGATGTGTATCTTAAAACGCACATGAGCAGGTTTGAGATGACTTTTTTCATCTGAACAGGATCTATCCATGCTGTAAGAGGCTCAGATTGCGCCTTGACTTTCATGTTTATTTCTTTTTCCCGGGCATATTCAGAGAATGGCTGGCAAGCTTTCCGTATAAAGTCTGTGAGGTCAAGCGCCCGTACCTTTAAGGCAAGCCCTCCCTGTTCCTGTTTACGGAAATCCATCAGCTCAGAGATCAGCCTGCGCATTTCGAGCGCGTTCCTGTAGATGCGCGACAGTTTGTTGCGCACGCTGTTGCCGATTTCGTCTGTCTGGATTAAAGTTTCCAGTTGTCCCAGGATCAGCGTCAGCGGGGTTCTGAACTCATGCGACACGTTTGTGAAGAAGTTTATTTTCAGTTGGTTTATTTCTTCTATGTGCCTCTTTTCATTTTTTGCTATGTCGAGCGATGTGCGCAGCCTTGTCTGCCGGATTATGAACGACAGGATGACAGAAAGAATGCCTCCTGCTATACATATATATATAATGTAGGCCCATGTGCTGGCATAGAATGGAGGCGCGATGTGGATTTTCAGGCTGGCCTCCAGAGGAGAAGAATCCCCTGCCGTCAGCGGGCGCACCCTCAGCGTATAGTTTCCGGGAGCCAGATGGGTGTATGTGATTTTGTTTCCCTGCATCCGGTTCCAGCTTTCGTCGAATCCTTTTAAAGTATATTCAAATCCGGAGTGTATGTTCTCCAGATAATCGAACGTCGCTATTTCGATTGCGATGTTGTTTTGGCTGTGTTTCAGATTGAGCTTGTCTGTTTTTCCTAATATGGCGGAAAGTATGCCGTCACCGTTTTCCGGCTGCACTTCACGACTGAAGATGAAGAGACGGTCGAAATGAGGCTTCAGAGGCTTCAGTTCGGTATTCTCTTTTTTCAGGACAGCCAGGCCGTTGTTTCCTCCGATATAAAGGGTTCCTTTCCTGTCCCTGAACAGGCAGGAGCTGTTGTTGTAGCTTTGGTTGAAAAGACGGAAGGTGTTCTCCACAACTTCTGTCTGCGTATTGAAGAGGGAAGCGCCTTTGCCGTGAATCAGATACAGGCAATTGTTCTGTTTGGCCTCCCCGATATAGTAGCAGAAACCGCTTGGAAGGCTGTACTGCTTGAACTTGTCTTCTTTTCGCTGGTAGCGGAACAGGCCTGCCCCTGCGCTTCCTACGAAGATATCTCCGTAGCGGTCTTCAAATATATGGGTGATTTCTCCCAGCGAGAGAGGAGCCGACTGATATTGGGATATGTGCGACGTGGTAAGGTCGACGCAGACGACTCCGCCTTTCGACAGTCCCAGCCACAAGCGGTTGTGCTTGTCGAGCAAGAACGTTTCGTATGCATACGGGCGTCTGAGCACTTTTCTGACTTCGGGGTTCTGGCTGACATCGGAAAATTGTTCGTTTTCCCGGTTCATGTACACCAGCCCTCCTTGAGTCAGGACAAGCAGCCCCTTCTGATAGGGCTGTATCTGATTTACGATGTTGTTTGGCAGAGAATGCGGGTCGCCTTTTGTATGCTGCAAGGTATGTCCCTGTTTCGTGCGGACGTTCAGCACGTACAGGCCTCCCAGATGGGTGCCGGTATAAAGCGTTTCTGTTTCCGGATGGAAATAGATGGATTTCAGGTTGTTGCTTCCAATGCTTTGCGGGTCTTCGTCTTTGTGCATGTAGTGCGTGAACTTTCCCGACCGGATATCCAGGCAGTTGAGTCCTCCTCCTTCGGTACATATCCAAAGGTTCCCGTCGTTGTCTTCCGTCATTTTGCCTATCACGGAAAAGTTGAGCCAGTCTTTTCTGAGCGGATTGGCGTAGTAGAAATAGTTGTTGTCTTTTCCCGGATTGAAAACATTCACTCCCCCGAAATAAGTTCCTACCCATATGTTTCCGTCCTTATCCTTGTAAAGCGTGAGTATGGAATTGTGGCTCAGTGTGTTCGGCGAATCTCCAAAGTCGGAGTAGTGGCTCCACGAGTCGCTTCCGGGGTGGTAGCAGTCCAGTCCCCGGTAGGTTCCTATCCAGATGTTTCCCTTGTTGTCTTCCGTGAAGCAGCGTATCTGGTTGTGGGATACTTGTCCGGACGAGCTGTCGTAGCGGATGATGCTGCGGGAAGGGGACAGCCGGTGCACCCCGTTCCAGGTTCCTACCCATATGTTTCCGCTTTTGTCGACATACAGGCATTGCGTGTCGCCTTTGAAAGTGGCGAGCGTTTTCTGCGCGGAAGGAGATTTGCGCGGGATGGCGTATAGCTTTATCGGACTCAGTGCCCAGACCGTGTCCTTCTGTACGTAAAGATGGGTGGCCTGATACGACGTCTCGGCAAATCGGGCGAACAGTTCCGGCTTTTCGCTTTCCTGCTTATAGAAATAGATGCCGTCTTTGGATGCTGTCCATAGCGTGTCTTTCTCGCAGAAAATGCTTCTTATGTCTTGGGCAAACAGACGGAATTTTTCCTTGCTGATGTCGAATTCCGTTGCCGTTCCTTGTGAAAGCAGGTAGATTTTTCCTTGTTTGTTGCCGCACAGCTGGTCGATTCCGCCTGAGGAGAGGCTCAGAAGGCTGTCCGGAAGAGAGTATGTCTTGACGCTGGTTCCGTTGTAGCGGCTCAGTCCTTCGGCTGTTCCGATCCATACGGCTCCTGTTTCATCCTGATAGATTGCCTGTGTACGCACTTGCGACAGTCCGTCCTCTGTCCCCAGATGCTTGAAGTAGAGGTTTTGAGCTTTCATGGTGATGGTACACAGGATGGCAAGTAGGATTAGCGTTGTCTTTTTCATGTCTTTAGGCTTACTTTAACATGTTTGCAAAATTACGAAAAAAAATTGTGACGGCATATTCGCTTCTGAAAAAATGCGCCCGGGGCGTGTGCCCGGGCTTTCCGCGCATCCGGCCGTAACGGACGGCGAAGTCTTCTGTATCTCTAGCCTGAAGATATATGTCTTTAGGCTGAATATATGTGTCTTTAGTCTGGAGATGTATATCTCTAGCCTGGAGATGCAGGATTTGACGCGGTGCGGAGGCGGAAGCATTGCCGGAAAACCTTCAGAATGTGCTTGCGCGTGCCGGAATGTACGGACCGGGAATGGGGAGCGGAACGAGGAAAACAGTCCGGTGGAATGTCATTCTTCTTCTCCGGAGGATGCAGGTATATGTCACTTTCGTCCGAAGAGTGTGCATAATTCATCCGAAAGGATAAAATGCTGCACAGAATCATATGCTGTAACCTGCGTCGGAGTCTTTTCATTCTTATTTTTGTAAAGAACAATTTTTTGACTTAAAAGGAAAAACCTATGAAACGAACATTGATTTATGTATGCTTGCTGTTTTCGGCCTTTTCGGCCTGGGGGCGGAATGACAACCTGGGAAAAGAAACAAAAGAAATTATGAAACGTGTCGCCGACTGGCAGATCGATCATCCGAACAGCGGGGCGGTTAAAGACGAACTGGACTGGACGCGTGCCCCGCTGTATATGGGTATGGTGGACTGGGCTGAAATCGCGGAAAAAGAAGACCGCGACAAAACTTATTATGACTGGCTGCTCCGGATAGGCCGGCGCAATCACTTTCAGATGGGAAAGTGGATGTATCATGCGGATTTTATAGCGGTCGGACAAAGCTTCATCGACCTGTATATTAAATACGGTGACCGGAAGATGGTGGCTCCTGTCATGGCTAGGGCGAATTGGGTTGTGGAGAACCCTGCCCAGACTTCGCTGAAGCTGGATTATAGCCGTGTGGAAACGCTCGACAGATGGTCGTGGTGCGACGCTCTGTTTATGGCTCCCCCGGTTTATGCCAAACTTTATTCGCTGACGGGCGACAGAAAATACCTGGATTTCCTGAACCGTGAATACAAAGCCAGTTATGAGTATCTTTATGACAAGGATGCGCATCTGTTCTATCGTGATGCCCGTTACTTTGCCCAGCGTGAGGCTAACGGTGAAAAAGTCTTCTGGGGAAGAGGAAACGCCTGGGTTGTTGCCGGACTGGCTGAAATCCTGAAGGTCTTGTCGCCGAACGAAACGTCGCGGAAGTTTTATGAAGAACTTTTTGTGGAACTTTCAGGGCGGTTGGCCGAGCTGCAAAGCCCCGACGGGTATTGGCACGCAAGTCTGCTCGACCCGAAGTCTTATCCTTCGCCGGAAACAAGCGCCACCGGCTTTATCGTGTATGCGCTTGCTTACGGAATCAATGCCGGTTTGCTGGAGCGGGATGCGTATCTTCCGATTGTAGAAAAGGGATGGAAAGCGCTGGTCGGTGCCGTTGAAAGCGACGGCAAGCTGGGATATGTCCAGCCCATCGGAGCTGATCCGAAAAAAGTGACCCGTGACATGACAGAGTTTTATGGCGTGGGTGCATTTCTGATGGCAGGTTGTGAGTATAAAAAATTGTTTGAATAATTGATATAACCTTTGTTTGATTCAGTCTATGAGAAAGAATGTTTTGTTTCTGAGCTTGATAGCTTTGCTTTTGTGTGCGTTTCAGCATGTTTCTGCCCGCGAAGTGGTTTCTTTTAACGACGGGTGGGAGTTCAAGAAAGGACCTTTTTCGGGGAATGCGCTGCAAATCGTCATGAAATGGGACGGGAAGTGGGAGCAGGTCACGCTTCCACATACGTGGAACGCGCAGGATATGCAGCGCAAGGCTGCCTCTTTTTATCAGGGAGAGGGATATTACCGCAAGCGTTTCACCTTTCCCGAGTCGATGAAAGGAAAACGGGTTTATCTCCGCTTTGAGGGAGTCGGTTCGTGTGCCGAGGTATATATCAACGGTTATCTGGCCGGAACGCATAAGGGAGGCTATTCGGCTTTTGTATGCGAGCTTGGTCCTCAGATCAAGTGGGGAAAGGAAAACGAAATCGTAGTGAAGGCGGACAATACGGCGCGTCCGGATGTGATACCGGTGAACCATAATCTGTTTGGCGTATATGGCGGCATTTACCGTCCGGTGTGGCTGGTGACAACCGAACCGTGCGCCATTGCCGTAAACGACTGTGCTTCATCCGGGGTGTACATTACGCAGAAGAATGTGTCGAAAAAGTCGGCGGAGGTAACCGTGAAGGTGAAGGTGGACAATGCTTCGCTGGCTCCGGTTCCGGTGGAACTTGAGAATGCCGTTTATGATGCGGAAGGAAAACTGGTGAAACGTCACGTGCAGTCGTTCGAGCTTACGCCTCAGGGCATGCAGTGTTACGCTTCCAGCTTCAAGATGAACAGTCCGCACCTGTGGAACGGAAGAAAGGATCCTTATCTTTACAAGGTGGTGTCGAAGCTTTCCAGCAACGGGCGTGTGCTGGATGAAGTGGTTCAGCCTTTGGGGATCCGCAAGTATGAGATCGTGGCCGGAAAGGGATTCTTCCTCAACGGAGAGAAGTATCCGATGTATGGAGTGACGCGCCATCAGGACTGGTGGGGACTTGGAAGTGCGTTGACTAACAGGGAGCATGACTTCGATTTGGCTGCCATCATGGATGTCGGCGCCACAACGGTACGCTTTGCGCATTATCAGCAGTCGGACTATATTTATTCCCGTTGTGACTCGCTGGGGCTGATCATCTGGGCGGAGATTCCTTTCGTCAACCGCGTGACGGGCGAGGAGTGGGACAATGCGCACCAGCAGATGCGTGAGCTGATACGCCAGAGCTTCAACCATCCGTCTATCTATGTGTGGGGCATCCATAATGAGGTGTATCATCCGCATGAATATACGGCAGCTCTTACCCGTTCGCTCCACGACTTGTGCAAGACGGAAGATCCGGACCGTTTCACGGCGGCTGTCAACGGATACGGACATGCCGAGCATCCGGTGAACCAGAATGCCGACATACAGGGGATGAACCGTTATTTCGGATGGTATGAAAAGAGGGTGCAGGACATTCTTCCGTGGGTTGAGGGACTTGAGAAAAAATATCCCTGGCAGCGTCTGATGCTGACGGAGTATGGAGCGGATGCCAATATTGCGCATCAGACCGAAGTGTTGGGCGATGCCCTGAACTGGGGTGCGTCTTTCTATCCGGAAACTTTCCAGACAAAAATACACGAATATCAATGGGGCGTTATAGCGGAACATCCGTATATTATTGCCTCTTATTTGTGGAATATGTTCGATTTTGCAGTTCCGATGTGGAAAAGAGGGGGAATTCCTGCACGTAATATGAAAGGATTGATTATCTTTGACCGCAAAACGAAAAAAGATTCTTATTTTTGGTACAAGGCGAACTGGAGCAAGGACCCTGTGGTCTATCTGACTCAGCGCCGCAATGTGAACCGTGAGCGGAAAAATACTTCCGTTACAGTCTACTCTAACGTAGGCGTTCCGGAGGTCTATTTGAACGGGCAGAAGCTGGACGGCGTGCGCCGGGGCTATACGGATGTGCATTATTTGTTCGACAATGTGACTCTGGCCGAGGGAAAGAATACGCTGAAGGCTGTAGTCCGTGCGGACGGCAAGGAATATACTGATGAAATAGAGTGGTTCTATCGTGGGGAACGGACCCGTAAGGCTGATTCTTCCGTGAATGAACATGAGCATTCCGGCTGGTAAGAAATTAGAATCATTATTAACCTAAATATAAAAATAACATGAGAAAATTTAAAGCTTTAATGTTGGGGATGTGTGCAGCCGCCTTGTGTGCCTGCACTTCACAGCAGTCGACTGCCGTGCAGATGAACGAACACGGAACTCGCTGGAGTTGGGATAAAGGAACAATCGTCGTGGAAACTCCCGAGCGTCCGGAAGGACAGAAGAGTGTAATCGGGCTGACTGTTCCTAAGATGGAGGTTGTGCGTGTGGGATTTGTCGGTCTGGGTATGCGCGGTCCCGGTGCTGTGGCAAGATTCACTTATATTCCCGGAACTCAGATCGTGGCTCTTTGCGATTATGAAAAAGAGCGTGCCGAGAAATGCCAAAAATATCTGGAAAAGGCTTCTCTGCCGAAGGCTGCCGTTTATTCGGGAGAAAAAGGATATGAAGAGCTTTGCAAACGCGAGGACATCGACCTTGTGTACATCGCAGCCGACTGGATGCATCACTTCCCGATTGCCAAATGTGCCCTGGAAAATGGAAAGAATGTGGCTATCGAAGTTCCTTCTGCCATGAATCTGGAAGAATGCTGGACACTGGTCGATTTGAGCGAAAAGACCCGCAAGCATTGCTTTATACTTGAAAACTGTTGCTATGACTGGTTCGAAATGAATACGCTGAACATGGCACAGCATGGAGTGTTCGGTGAAGTGGTTCGTGCGCAGGGTGCATACATTCATAATCTCGACCAGTTCTGGGACTATTACTGGAAGAATGGAGAGAATGACAAGCTGGGCTGGCGTCTGGATTATAACATGCGTCATCGTGGCGATGTGTATGCCACTCACGGCCTTGGCCCGGTAGCTCAGGCTTTGAACATCCATCGTGGCGACCGCATGAAGACATTGGTGGCTATGGATACCAAGTCGGTTGTGGGCAAGGCACTGGTTGAGGCTCGCACGGATTCTACTTGCAACAATTTCCGCAACGGCGATCATACAACAACCCTTATCCGCACGGAGAATGGAAAGGTTATCGAAATTCAGCACAATGTTATGACACCTCAGCCGTATAACCGCCTGTATCAGCTGACCGGAACGAAAGGCTTTGCAAACAAATATCCGGTTGAGGGATATGCGGTAGAGGCTGACCAGTTGAGCGCATCGGGCGTGCAGCCGAAAGTTGACGACTTGAGTGCACACAGTTTCTTGCCGGAAGCTGAAATGAAGGCTTTGGTTGAGAAGTATCAGCATCCTATTCTGAAAAAATATGGCGAAATGGCGAAAGAAGTGGGCGGCCATGGCGGTATGGACTTCATTATGGACAGCCGTCTTGTTTACTGCCTGCAGAACGGACTTCCTTTGGATATGGATGTTTATGACCTGGCAGAATGGTGCTGCCTGGCTGAATTGGGCGAGCTTTCGATGGACAACGGTTGTGCTGCGGTCGCTTTCCCCGACTTCACACGCGGCGAATGGAATGTGGTAAAAGGATACAAGCATGCTTTTGCAAGTCCTGAAGATGAAAAGGCAGCCGCAGAAAAGGCGGCAGCATTTACTGCAAAGCTGAAAGAGCAGGGAGCTAAAGAATGGGGAACTGAAAAATAAGCTTTAGCTGATTGTATCGGGTTTGCAGACAGCAGACTGTATAAAAGACAAGGATGTGTTCAGATTGCTTGCTGACACATCCTTGTTATTTTTTTTTGTGCACCTCCTTTGCATACGGGCACAAAAAAAGTCTGTAGGCTGAGCTTACAGACTTTCAATTCTCTCTTGTTCGAGATTATTCAGCAACAACTGCTGAATCAGCTGCTGTAGAGTCAGCTGCAACTGCTGTTGAATCAACAACCGGAGCTGCTTCTTCTACTGTTTCAACTGCTGCAGAGTCAGCTGCAGTTTCAGTGTTAGCTGCCTTGTTTCCGCAAGATGCGAAAGAAACAGCAGCGAAAGCTACGAACAAAAATACCAATTTTTTCATTTTCTTTTGCTTTTAAATCTGTAATACTTATGTTGTTTTCTTAAAACGCTGCAAATATATGGACTTTTTGGATACGTTGTTCATCTGTAGCCAACTTTTTTTCAAAAAAATATGTTGTAAAATATATTTACTTGTGAATCAATGTGTTTTATAACACCTTTTTTGAATGGAAATTGAATATTTTTTCTTTGTGGCAAGAATCACAAAATTATATATACCTTTGCACCTTATATAAAAGGAGAAAATATGATTGATACGACTGTTTTTCAAGATAAGAAAGCTGTTTACTATACGTTGGGCTGCAAACTGAACTTTGCGGAAACGTCTTCTATAGGTAAAATATTGAAGGAAGCCGGCGTCCGTACGGCCAGGAGAGGAGAGAGGGCAGACATATGCATAGTCAACACATGTTCTGTTACGGATGTTGCGGACAAGAAGTGCAGGCAGGCTATCCATAAACTGGTGCGCCAGCATCCGGGAGCTTTTGTCGTAGTGACCGGCTGTTATGCCCAGTTGAAGCCGGAACAGATCGCGGATATTGAGGGCGTGGATCTGGTGCTGGGCGCAGAGCAGAAGGGCGATTTGGTGAGTTACCTTGGGAATCTGGAGAAGAAGGCTCACGGAGAGGCCGTTACGACAGCCGTAAAAGATATCCGGAGTTTTTCGCCTTCCTGTTCACGCGGCGACCGCACGCGGTATTTTCTGAAGGTGCAGGATGGTTGCGATTACTTCTGTTCGTATTGCACTATTCCCTTTGCCCGGGGCAGAAGCCGTAACGGAAAGATAGAAGACCTGGTGGCTCAGGCGCGTCAGGTTGTGGCGGAAGGCGGTAAAGAAATCGTGCTCACCGGAGTGAATATCGGCGATTTTGGAAAGTCGACAGGCGAAACGTTCTTTGATCTGGTAAAGGCTCTCGATGAAGTGGACGGGATGGAACGCTATCGCATATCCTCTATCGAGCCTAATTTGCTGACGGATGAGATTATTGACTTTGTTTCCCGTTCCAGGCGTTTCATGCCTCACTTTCATATACCCTTGCAGTCGGGGTGTGACGAAGTGCTGAAACTGATGCGCAGGCGTTATGACACGGCACTGTTCGCATCCAAGATCCATACGGTGAAAAAGCTGATGCCTGACGCTTTTATCGGTGTGGATGTGATTGTGGGGACTCGCGGGGAAACGCCCGAATACTTTGACCGTGCTTATGAATTTATAGAAGGCCTGGATGTAACACAGTTGCATGTGTTCAGCTATTCGGAGCGTCCGGGCACTCAGGCTCTGAAAATAGACTATGTGGTTTCTCCGGAAGAAAAGCATGAGCGCAGCCAGCGTTTGCTTGCCTTGTCGGAGCAGAAACTGCATGCGTTTTATGCGCGGCATATCGGACGGGAGGCGGAAGTGCTGATGGAAAAAGCCCGGGCCGGAATGCCTATGCACGGATTCACCCGGAACTATATCCGTGTGGAGATGGAGCATAACGACGCTCTTGACAACCATTTGCTGAAAGTGCGTCTGGGCGATTTCAATGAAGACGGTACGGCGTTGAAAGGGATGATGTTATGAAAAAGGTTTCGGTTGTCATATTGAACTGGAATGGCGCTGAGATGCTCCGCCGTTTTCTGCCTTCGGTGGTGGAATTTTCTTCGGGAGCGGATGTGGAGGTCTGTGTGGCGGACAATGCTTCGGCTGACTCTTCGCGGGAAGTGGTTGAAAAAGAATTTCCTTCTGTCCGCCTGATTGCCTTGGACCGTAATTACGGTTTTGCCGACGGCTATAATAAGGCGCTGGAATGTGTTGAGGCCCGATATGTCGTCTTGCTGAACAGCGATGTGGAAGTTACTCCGGGGTGGCTTGACACGCTGGCAGATTTTATGGACAGGCATCCCGATGTGGCGGCCTGCCAGCCCAAACTGCTGGGGTATAATGACAGGACGAGGTTTGAATATGCCGGTGCCGCCGGCGGATTTATGGATCGCTACGGCTATCCTTTTTGCCGGGGACGCATATTTGAACATGTGGAGGCCGACGCCGGACAGTATGACACTCCGCTTCCGGTGTTCTGGGCTTCGGGAGCGACGTTGATGATCAGGCTGGACGCTTATCGGGAAGCGGGCGGACTTGACGGCCGTTTTTTTGCTCATATGGAGGAAATTGATTTGTGCTGGCGCTTGCGGAGCAGGGGATATCTGCTTTTTTGTGTGCCTGCTTCGGTGGTGTATCATGTGGGAGGCGCCACTTTGAAGAAGGAGAGTCCCCGCAAGACCTACCTCAATTTCAGGAACAATCTGCTGATGCTGTATAAGAATCTTCCTGAGCCGGAGCTGCGCCATGTGATGGCTGTCCGTAAAATACTTGACTATGTGGCGGCTTTGGCCTTTTTGCTGAAAGGAGAAACCTCCGGCTTCAAGGCTGTATTGAAGGCCCGGCGCGATTTCAGGCGGATGCTTCCTTCGTTCGTTGCCGACCGGAAAGAGAATATAGCCCGGAGCGTTACGGAAGATATACCGGAACGTTTCCGCTTCAGTATTTTGTGGCAGAGCAAGATAAAGGGCAAAAAGACGTTCGGACGGCTCACCGGCTGATATTCCGTGCGGAAGATACAGAAAGGGAGGATGACCTTGCGGGCACCCTCCCTTTCTGTATCAGTGAAAGTCGTTTCTCAGAAAGCCATCCGGTAGGCTTTGGTTGCTCCGGCATGAATGCCGGTATTTGCAAAGTCGGCAGTTACCGACTGCTCTTTCTTTCCGTTCTTTATTGTAACCTTGATGGCGGTCTGGGTTTGTCCCGGGTCAGCGATATGCAAGGTTGCCGCTTTTGAAGTGAGATCCTTCACCATCAGGACGCACGGCTTATCGGCGGTTACGCTCAAGTCTTTGTGCTTCATTGTTCCGGCTTCGAAGAACGTTACCATCCATACGCCGTCTTCAGTGTTGCGGACAGCCTGGATCTTGTCTGTGTTCGACAGGATTTCGATCGGATTGTTCTTGTAGTATGCCTCCATTTCCTTTTCCGACTTCTTGTTCGGAACCACGATGTAGGCATAGCTTGCGTTCTTGGGGGCTACACCGTGATCGATTCCCACCGTGAACACATGGTGCGATTCTTCCTTCTTGCTCTTGCTGGTATTGATGTCGCTCCATTTTCCTTTCTGTTCCTGAGAAGTGAAGAACACCTTCTCTTCTTGCGGGAAGAGGTAGCCGATATTGTCGTTTATGATCCAGTTGGGGTGTTCAAGCGTCTTTGCGTTCATGTTGAATGCTCCGAGGAAGCACTGGTTTATGGTTGTGTGTACCGGTACGTTTGTCGTTGAACTGATTCCGGCTCCAAGGCAAACCACTTCATCGCCGAAGAAGTACCAGCTTTTCTTTGCGCTGAGGTTGACTTCTTCTTTCGTGTCGGTGTATGAAAAAGCGGTCGCTCCCATGATGCTGTCGGAAACGCCTCCGGCAAAAGTGGATGTTCCGTTCATGCCCCATGCCTTGTCGTCCATCGGAATCTTTTCTACCTGAGGCGCAGTGGTGCCCGGGATGTGCCGCCAGTCCCATACGGGGAAGATGTTGTAGTATTCATCTCCCGTCTGTGTGATGCAGGTGCATCCGTATGAAAGGAAATAAGTCTTCAGGTTTTCCTTGTTGCCGTATTCGCACTTCTTTGTGCGGGTCGATGCCAGCCGGACATCCATTGCGTAAGAAGGGCTTGTATAGAGCGAATAGTCGCCTATATAATAATGTATATGTCCGTTTCTTGTCTTGTAGTCGGCCGGTTTCTTGCGGTTCAGCCGGGCCACGATGTTCTTGAACTCTTCGGCGTGTTCCGGGTCGATGTCAATCATCCGTTTGGCATATATGGCCGTGTTCTGTTTCTTGGTTGCGTTCGGGCGGCTCATGCTTCGTCCGATGATATCCCACATCATGTTCTGTCCGCGCACGGAGCGGTAGTAGGTTTCGCGCATGAATTTGCTGAGCAGTTCCACTTTGTCCTTGCTCAGTTCGTAGCTTGTTCCCAGGGCATACGATGCAACCTGAGTCACTCCTTTCAGGATTTCATCGCCGTATCCTCCGATATAGAGCTGCGTTCCGTGCTGGAAGTAGCTGTTGTCGTACTGGAAGCCTTCGCCTGTGGTGTATTCCACGGGGCTGAACACATTGTCGATTGCACGCTTCAGGTCGGCGGCGTTTTCTGTCAGGCAGGCGCGGTAGATCCAGTGCAGGGCGATGTCCGTGCGGTTGGCTCCCGTCCATTTCTCCGGTTCGCCTCCGTCTTTGAGGATGCGTTCGAGCGTTTTTGCTTCAATGTCTTCCGGCACCTGTTTCTTTCCGCTGCGCATCTGGATCAGCAGTACGCCTATTTTCTGCGGTTCCGAAATCTGGTTGTGCCACCAGTTGTCGCTTTCCGGATCTTGCGCATACCAGTATTCGAGCCCTTTGACAATCTTGTCGTATACGGCTTCGTCCTGATAATGCTTGTTGTCGGGATTCGTGTAGGCGTATGCGAAATTTTGCAGGCGTTCGATGTGTTTGATGGGATCCCAGTTGGTCATGGCCGTATTGGTGTAGTCCACATCTGCAAACGAGCCGTCATCTTTAAACTTCGCGAGGTCGCTGTCGATCGACGGGTTCTTTTTTACGCTGTTGCGTATTTTCTGCATAAATACTTCAAAATCGTTTTGGGCCGCATTGGATGCGTGCGCATAAGGCGCGCCCATGGTCAGGCCGCATGAAGCGATTGCTGTCAGTACAAGTGTTCTCAAACGGGCGTTCATAAATCTTTTGGTTAAGTTACGGGTGTAAAGATAATTATTTTTTGATTTAATCGCAAGTGTCCGGGCGATTTTAAAAAGATTTGCATGAAAACTTAAGAGCGTGTTTAAGAGCCCGTTTGAATTTTGTCCTGCCTCAGTTTGCGAATTGTTTTCGGGATGTTTTCTCCGCCTTTTTCCGTCGGGCGGGCTGCTGCCTTCCGCTTGGAAGCGGAGAGATGTTCTTGCAAACCGCTTTCAGATGCGGCTGGGGCAGAGGCGGAAAATCCTTTCGTGCGGGCCGGCAAGGCCGGCATGGGCTGTATGGTTCTGCATTTCACGATGTGGAATGTATAAACTACATTGTGGAACATACAAACCACGTTGTGGAATGAAGAAACCGCAATGTGGAACGGAGTTTCCGGCGTGTATCCGGCGCCTGCCTTTCCGCACAAGTCCATTCCTTGTGCGGTGCGGCGCGGGCAAGGATACGGAACCGGCTCTGCAAAAAGGGAAGCAAGACTGTCAGTCGTGGGAGTGAAACTTGTCAGTATATGGTGCCATATTGTCAGATTTGTCTGTGTGGCACACTTTTGGCAGTGTGCTTAGCGTCCTTCCGGGGACGTGGAAAACAAAAATACAAACAATTTAAATATAAAGACTATGAACATTAAACCATTGGCAGACAGAGTGCTGATTCTTCCGGCTCCGGCCGAAGAAAAGACAGTTGGCGGTATCATTATTCCTGATACAGCGAAAGAAAAACCGTTGCAGGGCGAAGTTGTAGCGGTAGGTCACGGAACAAAAGACGAGGAAATGGTCTTGAAGGTAGGTGACAAGGTATTGTACGGCAAATATTCGGGCACTGAAATCGAATATGAAGGCGTCAAATACTTGATGATGCGCCAGAGCGACGTGCTTGCAGTGCTTGGTTAATTTTAATGGATAAAGAACTTAAAAATCAGAAGAATTATGGCAAAAGAAATACTTTTCAATATCGATGCGCGTGACCAGTTGAAAAAAGGTGTTGACGAACTGGCTAACGCTGTGAAAGTAACACTGGGTCCGAAAGGACGTAACGTGATCATCGAAAAGAAATTCGGCGCTCCGCACATCACGAAGGACGGTGTGACGGTGGCAAAGGAAATTGAACTGGCTGATGCTTTCCAGAATACAGGAGCGCAGCTTGTCAAGTCGGTCGCTTCGAAGACGGGTGACGATGCGGGTGACGGTACTACCACTGCAACCGTACTGGCTCAGTCGATCGTAGGCGTAGGCTTGAAGAACGTTACGGCAGGAGCGAATCCGATGGACTTGAAGCGCGGTATCGACAAGGCCGTGGCAAAGGTCGTTGAATCAATCAAGGCTCAGGCTGAAACCGTGGGTGACAACTATGACAAGATCGAGCAGGTTGCAACCGTTTCTGCAAACAACGATCCGCAGATCGGAAAGCTGATCGCAGATGCAATGCGCAAGGTTTCCAAAGACGGTGTAATCACCATCGAAGAAGCCAAGGGTACTGACACTACAATCGGTGTCGTTGAAGGTATGCAGTTCGACCGCGGTTACTTGTCGGCATATTTCGTGACAGACGCTGAAAAGATGGAATGCGTGATGGAACATCCGTATATCCTGATTTACGACAAGAAGATCAGCAACCTGAAAGATTTCTTGCCTATTCTGGAACCGGCTGTACAGAGCGGGCGTCCGTTGCTGGTAATTGCAGAAGATGTTGACAGCGAAGCCTTGACTACCTTGGTTGTAAACCGTCTGCGCAGCCAGCTGAAGATCTGTGCCGTGAAAGCTCCGGGATTCGGCGACCGCCGCAAGGCTATGCTGGAAGATATTGCAATCTTGACGGGCGGCGTGGTTATCAGCGAAGAAAAGGGCTTGAAACTGGAGCAGGCTACGCTTGAGATGCTGGGTTCTTGCGACAAGGTTACGATTACGAAAGAAAACACGACGATCGTGAACGGTGCTGGCAGCAAGGAAAACATCCACGAACGTATCAACCAGATCAAGGCTGAAATCAAGAATACGACTTCAAGCTACGACAAGGAAAAACTTCAGGAACGTCTGGCAAAACTTTCAGGCGGTGTGGCTGTTCTGTATGTAGGCGCTGCTTCTGAAGTGGAAATGAAAGAAAAGAAAGACCGTGTAGACGATGCGTTGTGCGCAACCCGCGCCGCAATCGAAGAAGGTATCGTTCCGGGCGGCGGTGTAGCCTACATCCGTGCAATCGATGCGCTGGAAGGCCTGAAGGGTGACAATGCAGACGAAACTACGGGTATCGAAATCATCAAGCGTGCCATCGAAGAGCCGCTGCGTCAGATCGTTGCTAACGCAGGCAAGGAAGGTGCAGTAGTTGTTCAGAAGGTTCGTGAAGGTGAAGGCGACTTCGGTTACAATGCACGTACAGACGTTTACGAACACCTGCATGCTGCCGGTGTGGTTGACCCTGCCAAGGTTACACGTGTGGCTCTTGAGAATGCCGCATCAATCGCAGGCATGTTCCTGACCACCGAATGTGTAATCGTTGAAAAGAAGGAAGAAAAGCCTGAAATGCCGGCTGCCGGCATGGGCGGTATGGGCGGAATGATGTAATCTTCTTTCCCCGATATATAAGGAATCCCGACCGGATCAGCTCCGGCCGGGATTTTCTTTGTTAATATTTATAGAAGAGAGGTTTAGTTGTCATAATTGGGATTCTGTATGAGTCCCGTGTTTTCGTTCAGTGCGTCTTGCGGAACAGGCAGCAGCAAGTGTTTGCTTATGTCGAATCCGAAGTCTAGCGGATAGCTTACGCTGATGTCCATGGATGTCAGCAGACGATAGTAGGGATAAGTTTCTCCTGTCCCTTTGAGGAGGTTAAGATAGATGCTTGTGTCAATGTCTTCTATGCTGGAGATAGGCGGCTCTGCAATGACATTCAGCAGTTCAAGCGCCTTGGGAACATTTCCATTCTTATAGTGGGCGATAGCGGCTATGATATAGACTTCCTGGAGCAGCAGCGGGTCTACACTGCTTCCGAAAGCGTCGGTATATCCTTTCCAGATGACTTCGTTTTCGCCGAGGGCGTAGTTGCCGTTTTTCAGAATCATTTCGGAATAGGTGACGGCTCCTGCATATTGTTCATTATAGAGCAGGATCTTTGCGCTCAGAAGGCTTGCTGCATCGCGCATGGCTCCAGGCAAGAGGTCAACTAAGGTTTCACAAGACAAAATGAGATCGTCGGCTGTGCAGACATTCTCTCCGTCAACGTACTTGCCGTAATATCCGTAAAGCTGTGTCTGTATGAGTGCCTTTTCCACTTTGATGGTATCGGAAAGGTTTCTGCCTTCTTCTGATTCTGCCAATTGCGCCAGATACTTTTCTCCTTCCGCCAGGGTCTGATATGCCGTATTCCAGTATTCGTCGGAGAGTTCCGCAATGTTATTGTAGGTGAATCCTCCGTATCCGGTTGTCAGTTTCGCTTCTACTTCCCAGTTTTTGGACAGATAGTTGTTCATGGTGTTCCGCCACAAGTAGCTGATGTCGCTTACGTTGACAGAATCCTGAGGGATTGTCGGTTCGGCCTGCGACCCTATTATTTCCGGCACTACATAGATGTAGCTGTTTCCTGCCGGAATCGCTTCCCCTTCGATTTCCACTCCGTTTACCGACACGGCATTTCCTTCGCGCGTGATGTACAGGTTCTCTTCATTGATGCTCTTCAGTACGGTTCCGTCCGTGAGCTGGTCTTTCGTGTAGCTTCCTTTGGCTATGTGCCGTTTCAGTGCCGTTGAGTCCATGGCGAGCGCACGGCTTCTGTTCCATGCTGCGGTTTCGTTCTTTACGGCGAAAACGGTCAGTTTTTCCTCCTGAAGGTCTGACACGTCGGCTGTTTTGAGCAGTTCGGCAAACTGGCTCAGTTCCGGCTTTTCTTCAAGCACGTTGATAACTTGCTCCACGGCTTGCTCTCCTTTCGACGGAGGAGGAGTGGGGGTGTTCTCGTCTTCGCTGCACGCATAAGCTGTAAACGCCAGTGTGCAGGCTAATGCATATTGGAAAAATTTCTTCATGGTTGAGTGTTATTGGTTTATTTGATTTTCTTGCATTCGTTCAAGAAATCGGCCGTTGTCTTTTCATACTTCTGCAGGTCGCTTTCCGACAGTGTCTTTTTCCATTCGGAAAGCGTTGTTCCGTGTTTTTCGCATACTTTGTCAATCGACTCGCTGGTTTCTTTCATGACCATCATGGCTTTTTGCGGATTGGCATCCTTTTTTACTTCCGAAATGCCGTTCTCAATCAGTTCCAGCACCTCTTCAAGTATGCCGTTTTCTGCGGAAGAAACAGATTCGGCTGTTTCTGGTGTGCCGGAAGACTCAGCCTTTTTGTCATTGCTTGCGCAGGCTGTTCCCAAGACGATACATGCGGAAAGCGCGACCGCTTTCCATAGACTGCTCGTTTTCATAGCGGTAAAGTTTTAATGAAACAATAAATGGTTTATCTCTTTGCCTTTTCTTGTCTTATTCCAGCGGGATGCTGAGGAATCCTTTAGCCAGGGCCTTGATGACCAGATCGGTTGCATTCCGTGCGCCGAATTTCAGCATCAGATTTTTGCGATGCCATTCTACGGTGTTTTCGGATATGAACAGATGTTCTGAAATTTCGTGTGTGTTCATGCCTTTGGCTATGCTTTTCAGTATGTCCAGCTCGCGTGTCGTGGGAGGCTGGTTGATCATATTGGCCGTGTTTGCCTGTTTTTCCTTATACAGTTTCTTGAAGTGCGGGCAATAGTAACTGGTTCCGTCGTTTATTACTTGCTGCACGGCTTCCTGGATATGTTCGGATGCAGATGACTTGAATACGACTCCGCTGATTGACGGATGCTTCAGTCTGTTCACAATCCAGACCTCTTCGTGCATGGTGCATACAATGATTTTTGTATCAGGCTTTTCCTTCTTTATGGCGTCTATCAGGGCAAAGCCGTCGATGTCCGGCAAGTCCAGATCTACGATGCATGCCTGAAACTCCTTGTCTTTCAGCAAAGCCAGCATTTCAGTTCCATTATGCGCTTCAAGAATTTCTGTAACGTCAGGCAGATCTTTCAAAAGGCTTCTGAGTCCTTCCAGAATCAGCGAATGGTCGTCTATGATGGCTATGCTATATGTCATTCTCCTATAATATCCTAATTTTTTACAAAAATAGCCATAGTGGATGAAATAATTCCCACGGCTTCCCGTGGTTTTTTATCGGAATATAGGAATCGTCACTTCCACGCTGCTTCCCGCTTCAGAAGTTTGTATGTGCAGTTTGGCTTTCAGGTCTTTGGCCCTTTCCTTGATGGAGCGCAGTCCGGTGGCTTTCCTTCCTTCCGAGATGCCTTTTCCGTTGTCTGTTACGTTCAGCACCAGATCGGGCAGTTCCCATTTGAGTGAAACTTCTATCGCCGATGCCGAAGCGTGTTTCAGTGCATTGCCCGTCGCTTCCTGGATAATGCGGTAGATGTTCAGTGCCATTTCGTCGGGAAGCACCGACCAGTCGGCGTCTTCCGGCAGCGTGATGAGGCTGATTCTGCATCGGCCGGCAGACAAGTCATTCAGATAACTTCTCAGAATCTGATCGATGGTTGCTGCCTGGAAAGTGGGAGGCAGCAAGGCGTGCGATACTTTCCGGATATTTTCACGGGTGTGCTTCAGGTTTTCTGTCCATTCGTTTTTGGTATTTTCGGATTCTGACTGTATTTTCATTTCCAGTGCAAGCAGGTCGTTGCAGATGCCGTCGTGCAGTTCTTTGGCAAGCCGGGAACGTTCTTCTTCCAGTTGCTCCAGGTAATCGTGTGTCATTTGCAGTTCGGTGGTCCGCTGCAATTGTTCGAACTGTTTTTCCTGCTCCTTTGCTTTCCGCTTTTGCCGCTCCAGTTTCAGTTTCTGTCTTTGCAGCAGATAAATGCCGGCTGAAACAGCGATGGTAAGAATGAATGCAAGCCCGATAATCCAGCCTTGCATGATGTGCCTTTCCTGCGTTCTTTTCTCGTTCAGCTGTTGCAGTTCCAGTTCCTTTTTCTGGCTTTCGTATTTTTCGGACAGTTCTTCCAGCTGCCGGCTTTTTTCGTCAACGAAAAGCGAATCGCTCAGCTCTTTGGCTTTGAGCAGCGTGCCGTATGCCATTTTGTAGTTGCCGCTTTCCTTGTAGGTGAGGTGGAGGTTGTTGTAAATGTCATAAAGCAGGAAAGGATAATCTCCGATGTTCGGCAGATGCAGTATGTTTCCGGCTGTTTCTATGGCTCCCGTATAATCCTTTTGTGCCTGTCGGATGATGAACTGGATCTGGTAAAAGACGACCAGTGTCATGGTTGATTGCACCTTTTGAGTGAGCTTCTGCGTTTCGTCCATGTATGTGTTTATTTCGTCGGATGAGGCTCCGCTGCGGAATAGTGCCAGCAGGTAGTAGGAACGCGAACTTAGTTCCGCATCGGTTTGTCTCGAATCGTGGGCGATGGCGGCCGCTTTGGTAAGATAAGTTTTTGCCAGACTGAATTTTTCCTGTTTGATGAATATGGAGGAGCATACCGCGAATATCTGCGAGCGGAAGTCCTTGTCTTCGCATTTTTCTGCCAGTTTCACTGCTTCTTCGGCATATTTTCCGGCCCTTTCTGCGTTTTTCATGTCCAGATGCAGGGTCGCAAGGTTATTGTACAGAGTGGTCAGCGCCTCCAGATTCTCTTGTGAGTCTTGGGGCAGCAGCCGTGCATGTTTCAGTGCGGTGTCGTATGCCTTTACTGCCTCTTCAATTCTGCCGGACGATCTCAGGTAGACGCCTTGTGATGTGTAGCTGCTTGTGATTGCCGCTTCATCGCCTGTCTGTTCGGCCAGCCGGATTATCTTTTCGCTGATAGCCAGTGCAGCATCAATCTGCCCAAGCGAGTAGAGTGAGTCGGCAGCGAAAGTAAGCTGTTCAAGTTCCTGGGTTGTTTTCGCTTGTGCGCTTATAAATGCAGACAGAGCTGCCAGCAGCAGAACACGGATTTTGTTTTTCATAGGCCAGAATAGTGATGATTAAAAATACAAAATTAGAAATATTTTCCTTTTGTCCAACGGCTATGCTGTTTTTCAGATAAGTTTTCTTAAAAGACGGCTGGATGTCCCGTTTTTTTGTTTATCTTTAAAATGCATGTAACACTACAAAGAAATTGATTATGACAAAAGAAGAATTGATGCGTAAGGCCATTGAACTTTCTGTAAAGAATGTGGCGGAGGGAGGAGGACCGTTTGGAGCGGTAATCGCCCGTGACGGAGAAATTGTGGCGGTGGGTACCAATCGCGTGACGTCTGACCATGATCCCACAGCTCATGCTGAGGTCAGTGCGATCCGTGCGGCAGCCCGGAAACTGAATACATTTGATTTGAGCGGTTGTGAAATATATACATCTTGTGAGCCTTGCCCGATGTGTTTGGGGGCTATTTATTGGGCGCATATCGACCGTATGTATTACGGCAACAGCAAGCGTGATGCTGCGGCCATCGGTTTTGATGATGCCTTCATTTATGAGGAGCTGGAGCTGAAGCCGGAAGACCGCAGGCTGAAGTCGGAAGTGTTGCTTCCGGAAGAGGCGCTCAAGGCTTTCCGGGACTGGGAAGGAAAAGCAGACAAAGTGGAGTATTGATTGCGTCTGGAAACTTATGGGACGCTTGCATCAGGGCATTTCCTGATTTTGTCAGTCCGATATCGCAGTTCTTTCCTGTAAGAACGGCAGGGTCGGGCTGACAAGTCTGATGGGTTTGCCAATCGGCAAGGCTTTAAAAAGCCAGTGTTTCCGCAAATTCCCTTTCGAAATTTGGGGTGAATACTTTTTTCCCTATGGAGCTGCGGATGTCTTCTATGGGCCAGAAGCGTCCTCCGTCCAGTTCTTGGCTGGGAGCGATTGCCCCGTCATAGATTGTCTTGTATGAGAATACCAGTTCTTTTTCCTTGTCTGATTCAAAGACATAATGCTTCAGCGGCTGGGGAGTGAAGTTCTCTATGCCAAGTTCTTCCCGTGCTTCGCGCTTCAGTGCCATTTCCACGCTTTCTCCCAGGTCGACATGTCCTCCTACAGACGTATCCCATTTCCCGGGCTGTATGTCTTTCCATTGCGGCCGTTTCTGGAGGAACAATTCTCCTTTGGAGTTGAATACATGCAAATGTACAACGGGGTGCAGCAGTTTGCTTCCGTTATGGCATTCTCCGCGTGTCGCTGCCCCTGTGATGTTCCCGTTCTCGTCAACAATGGGAAACATTTCTTCGCTGTTGTCTTTCATGCTGTTTTTCATTCTATTTTCATGCAAAGTTATGAAAATAAACCGAAACATCAAGCGCATTCAGTTGTCGTAAAAGTCTTTAAGCATCTCTTTCAGTTTCTTCTTTGCGCAGAAAATGCGGTTTTTCACCAGGCTTACCGGTATGTTGAACTCCTGGGCTATTTCGTGGTATTTGAATCCTGCCAGGCGCATGGTCAGAATTGAACTGAACCCTTCGGGCAGTTTGCTGATGATTTTATGTATTTCTTCCAGGTCATATTCGTTGCAGATGAGCAGCCCTTCCTCATTGTTTACTTCCATGAAGATTTTGTCGTCTGAAAGCGAATTCCTTTGCGTGTGCTGCTTGTCTTGGCAGATGTTCAGGTATGTATTGTGCATGATTGTATACATCCAGCCTTTGAAGTTGCTGTTTTCGTTGTATTTGTTTTTGTTTGCAAGAGCTTTTAAAAATGTTTCTTGCAGCAAATCTTCAGCTTCTTCTTTTTCGCTGAACAATTTGCATGCATAGCCGAACAACTTGTCGTGTAATGCGAGCAATTCCTGTTCAAATTCGAATTCTTCCATGTTGCGTTTACTGCGATATAGTCTGGTGATGAAGGCTTCCGGAATGCAGATGCCTGCCGGCTGGTCTGACCGCATCCGGTTTCTTTTGAATGAGTTTCAGTTTGTGGAAAATCCTGTCCGGCCTGTTCTGTGCATCGGTGTTTTGATTTCCCGCATTCTTTCCTGTGGTTCGTAGGTGTGTTTCCATAACATTTCTTTTTCTTGAAACAGTTTCAAGCCGTCCATAACGTTTGTCATCGCGTTGTTTTTATGTTGTGTCGTATGCCAGCTTTTCCCCTTCGGCTGTTGATAAATAAGTTAAGCGTGGGGAACTTTAGTATTGCCCGTTCAGAAGTATCCCCATACTCGATAACCATGCAATACATAAAGCCCCACGCCCATATTAATCGGTCATTGATGCAAAAGAAAGCAATCGCATCAATGGCATACTATGATATGGCCCGCAGAGCATTTTGTATTATCCAGCGTTATCGTTGAAATTGGGGATTTCCTGAACCTTGGATAATGTCTAAAACGCTTCTTCTGTTCTTTTACAGAACATATTGCAAATATAAAATAAAATTTAAAAGAGTGAAAACAATGGAGTGATTATTTTAGAAATAAGTCACGGCTCTTTCATTTAAAGAGTAAATAAGCCCTGGTTTTGACTGGGGAATCATTGTTCTTTGCGCATAACGGGCTTCGCTATCCCTGTGCTTTGTATGTTGGCTGTACATGTGATGAATGATTTTCATGTTTTTTATGCTAAAATTCAACAATGTGTGCAACTTTTCAAACGAGCGTGTTGTAATATATTTTCTACCAACGGATAACAGATCGTTTATGGGAAAGAAAATATTACTGTTAAGCATATTGAGTATGTTGCCGCTATTGTCATTTTTTGGATGCACGACCGACTCTCGTGGCAGGGAGGACGGTATGGGGCTTTACACCCTGCCGGGCGAGGACAGCCCACATGAAGGCACATGGCTTTCATGGCCTCACCACCATACGTACGGGAAAAAATACAGGGACGAGATAGAACCCGTTTGGGTGGCCATGACGGATGCTCTCACGGAAGGCGAGCGGGTACACATCATCGCCTGTGACGAGGCGGAGCGCGACCGCATCGTTAAGTTGCTGGAAAACGCTGGAGTAGATATGGACAAGGTTGACTTTGTGATTGTCCCCACGGACGATGTGTGGGTTCGTGATACCGGACCGATATTCGGTTTCGACAAGCAAGGCAGGCTGACTATCGTCAATTTCGCTTTCGACGGATGGGGAAAGAAGGCTGCCTCAGCGCACGATGATGCCATCCCGGTCCGGGTAGCCGAGTTGAGGAATTTCCCGCTCTTCGATGCTTCGGACATTGTCATTGAGGGAGGCGCTATCGAACTGGACGGAGCGGGCACACTCATGGCCTGCGAGAGTTCCGTCGTCAGTCCCAACCGCAATCCGGAAATGAGCCGTGACGAGATGGAAGAACGCTTGCGCTACTACCTCGGCATCACCAATTTCGTCTGGCTTGAGGGCGCGCTTAATGAAGACATCACCGATGCGCACATCGACGGGATGGCCCGTTTCCTCGACTCTCACACCATCCTTGCCGTGGCACGCGATGATTTTGGCGACTTGTATGAGAGTATCTCTATGGCTGACTATGACAAAATCGTGAGTGCGCGCAATGCCGCAGGCGAACCGTACAAGGTCGTCGAATTTTCCCTGACCAAAAAGAAGATGAAGGGGCTGGGTTACAAAGGCTCTTATCTGAACTTCTATGTCGGGAATAAGGTCATACTCATGCCGGTCTACAACGATGTGAACGACAGCGTGGCGGCAGAGCTGCTGGCCAGGTTATATCCCGGACGCAGGGTTGTGAAGATAGATGTGACGAAGCTCTATAAATATGGTGGAATGCTGCATTGTGTCACGCAGCAGCAACCGCAGTCGCCACGTTGATGTAACTGCGTGATTCGAGTGTAAGTGGTGAGCAGTGCGTGGATTCTCTGTGGACTGTTCATAGGCTTGCTTTTCTCATTGTAAGCATCTTTAACACATTTCTTTTTTCATATTCTTTCAAATTCGTCCTGTCTTCTTACATTTTTTCAGATAGATTTCCTAATTTTGGCTTCTGTAATAATTTATCAGTAGTCCATAGTTATTTTATGACAGGCAACTTGTAATGATGATGAAAAAGACCTTTTTCTTTTACCTTTTATTATGTTCGTTATGCGGAACGGTAGCTCAAGCCAACATTTATTTCAAGCACTTGGGCAAGTCTGATGGATTGTCGCAGATATCTGTCATGTCTATTTCTCAGGATGAACTGGGGAGGATGTGGTTCGGTACCTTTGAGGGGCTTAACTGCTGGGACGGCACTACCATGACCGTTTATAACCCTTCGGAAGAGCCTGACGGCGTTTTTACAGGAGGCGGCGTTTTTGATTTGGTATGCGACAAACGGGGAAGCGTATTCTTTATCTCCAGCAACAGACTGGTTCGCTATGATTTGCAGAATGAACGCTTTATCAAGGAACTTTCTCATGCCAGCTGCATCCATTCCGGCAAAAATGAAGTGTGGGCGGCCAGCCGTGACAGTTTGTTCCGTTGGGACATCAGTCGCAAGAAGTTTCTTTTTTCTTATCGGATGCCTCAGGGGCAGAGCATCACCTGCATTGGGACAGATGCAAGCAACCGGCTTTGGATAGGGACACAGACAGGACTGTTTTGTTCCAGTAATCTTCAGAAGATCTCCCCAGTGTGTGTCATTCCTCATGCCAATATTTGTTCGCTTTATGGGGATAATCGGAACAGAATGTGGGCAGCTGCTTTTCGCAAGGGAATGTATGTAGTGGAGAATACTACTGACAACCAGAGTTTTACAGTTCGGAGCGATATCAAACTGTCGAGCGATGACGTGCGTTGTTTCGTAGAAGATGAAGAGGGTTGCATATGGGCGGGAACGTTCGACGGATTGAATAAGATTGATTTGCAGGGGAATGTCGCCAGATATGCCAAGGATACCAAACCCGGCAGCCTGACCCATTCTTCAATCTTTTCACTGTATAAAGACCGGCAAGGCACTATTTGGATAGGCACTTATTATGGAGGAGTGAATTATTTCAATCCGCAAACGGATATATTCAGACACTATGCTTCCGACAAGCGTCGGAATGATTGTCTTAGCTTTGCTTACGTGGGCAATATGGTAGAAGACAAGCGGGGAGATCTGTGGATTTGTACGGAGGGAGGCGGTTTGAACCGTCTTGACCGCAAGAGCGGACTGTTTTCTTACTATTTGGACGGGCACATCCCTGCCGGTGAAGTGTTTTCCAACTTGAAATGCATCGAGTACGACAAGAATCAGGATTGCCTGTATATCGGCACCCATAAGCAAGGTTATCTTCGTTTTGACATTCCGGCAAATAAAGTGACTCACTATCCTGAACTGCACAATCAGTCCATTAATGAAATAATGCTGAAAGGAGATACGCTTTTTCTGCTTTCTCCTGACAAGGGATTATATATCAGTTTGAAAGACGGAAAAGGGCTGCAGCGGCTTTTCCGGTCGGAGCGCGATACACATTGGGGAGGCATCACGATGCTGGTTGATTCGCGTAATGACCTTTGGGTTTCCCAGTTCTCCAGAGTCTTGCGCATCAATCTGGATCATCCGGAGCGGAAAGCAATTTATAATTATGGCGAGAACGGGCTGGGAATGTTCCAGGTCACTAAGATGGCGGAAGGAAATGACGGGGCTGTTTATCTGGCTACGTATGGCTCCGGATTATATCGCTTCAACGAGGCTGGCGGATGTTTTGACCGGTGTCCCATCGGTTCCATACGCTATTGCTACAACTTGCTGAACACGCCTAAAGGATACCTGGTCTTGTCGAATGAACAAGGGCTGCTGCTTTATCATCCGCAGACCGGCGAAAAACGCTTTATTGATATGGAACGGCAGCTTCACCTGTCTGCTCTCAACGAGGGATGCGGCATTTTGCGGTGTCGTGACGGTGAAATGTTTGTGGGCGGGGCAGATGGCATGTCTTCTTTCTCGCTCCTCAAGTTTCAGCGTTCGCAGCCGGATTACAGGCTTTATTTTTCATCTTTGGCTGTCAACGAGCAGCAGGTTTCTGTCCATACGTCCGACGGTATTCTGCCTGTGGCCTTTCCTTTTGTAAAAGAAATCAGGCTTGCATACAATAAGAACAACATATTGATCACCTTTGCTTCTGATAACTATGTCAGCAAGCACCTTTACGAATATCGGCTGGGCGAAGAGCAGTGGAATGCAGCTGTTGATAACAGGATCAAATACACCAATCTGCCGCCGGGGAATCATGAACTGCAGGTGAGGGAAAGAGCCGAAGGCACTCCCGGCAAAACCTTGCTTCCTATCACACTGAATATTATTGTAGAGCGTGCCTGGTGGACCACATGGTGGGCATGGAGCATTTATGTTCTTCTGGTATCGGCTGTCGTGTGGCTTATACTCCGCAACTGGCAGACTAAACTGCGGCTGCGTGCTTCGCTGGTTCAGGAAAAGATGGAGAAAGAGAAGAACAAAGAGCTGATCGAATCGAAGTTGCAGTTTTTTGCCAATATATCGCATGAATTCCGCACGCCGCTGACTCTCATGATTTCTCAGATAGAGGCTCTGCTGCAAACTCCTGCTTTGTCACCTTATATACGGACCCGTCTGCAGAAGATTTATAAGAGCACATACCAGTTCCGCGAACTGATATCTGAATTGCTGGACTTCCGCAAGATGGAGCGTGGCAAGCAGACGCTGCATTTGCATACATCGGACATGGTGCCTTTCCTGAAACAGATTCACGAAGAATTTGTGAGTCAGGCGCGGTTGCAGGAAATTGAGTTTGTGCTTGCCGTTCCGGAAGGCAGCCTGTTGTGTCAGTGTGATGACCGCCAATTGCGGAAAGTGTTTACTAACCTCTTGTCAAACGCATTCAAGCATACTCCGAAAGGAGGAAAGGTTGAACTGGTTCTCGAAGAACTGGCGGATGCTGTAAAGGTGAAAGTGATAGATAATGGCGAAGGCATTCCTCAAGAAGCTCTTCCTTATATATTCGACCGCTTTTATCAGGTGGATTCGTTGTCGTCCGCACCGGCAGGAAGCGGCATTGGACTGGCGTTGGCTAAAGGCATTATTGATCTGCACCACGGCACAATCGATGTGCAAAGCGCGCTGGGATACGGCAGTATCTTTACGGTGACATTGCCCAAAGGACATCCGGACGAGGCTGAGATGCAGGCTGAGGCTGTCGCTGCCGAGGGCGTGTCGCCATATCCTTCGGTTGAACCGGATGCAGACGCCGGCGGGCAAGCGGTTGAAGCTGGAACATCCGGAGAGAAGATGTGTGTTCTGATTGTTGAAGACAATGAAGAACTGCTTCAGATGCTTATTTCGCTGCTGTCACCGCTTTATCGGGTAGTGATAGCCATGAACGGCAAAGAAGGGCTGGCGCGTGCCAAAGACGAACATCCCGACTTGATTCTGAGTGATGTGATGATGCCGATTATGTCGGGTACGGAAATGTGTACGTTGTTAAAGAATGACTTCGATCTTTGCCACATCCCAATCATATTGCTGACTGCCTTGGGAGCTGATAACAATAAGTTGGAAGGATGGCAGTGCGGAGCTGATGACTATATTGAGAAACCGTTCAGCAACCGCTTGCTTTTGGGGCGGATTGCAAATATTCTGCGCAACCGTAAGCTGCTGCAGCAGAAGTTTGGCAAAGGAATGACGACCGACAGTGCAGATGATGTGGATATACAGGCACTGGCTTTTTCACCTATAGATACCCAGTTCCTGACCAAGTTGAAGGAGGTTGTAGAAAATCATTTGAGCGATCCCGATTTTGATGTGAATGTGTTGGCGCAGGAATTGGCCGTCAGCCGCAGCTCTCTCTACAACAAGTTGAAAGCGCTGAGCAGCATGACGCCGAATGAACTGATTCTGAATGCGCGTCTGAAACGGGCGGTCGAAATGCTGAAAACGAATCCCCAGATGCAAATTACGGAGATTGCTTTTCAGAACGGATTCAGCTCGTTGCGCTATTTCCGCCATTGCTTCAAAACGCATTTCAATTGTACGCCTCAGGAGTATAGGGACGGCAAGAAAGAGGAAGAGCAGCATTGAATGTCGGACTGAAAAACGGCACCGCACTTAAATCTTCTGACTGCAATTGTCAGCGTGTTTAAGTGCGGTACCTTCTTGCATGGTTTGATCAATCTTATCCTTCGGAAAGGTGCTGAATGGCACAAAGCCCTAATTTTATTTGGGCAGGCTGCTCATCCGCACGGTTATTTCTCCTTCTGCTTTTCCGAAACGGCATGCGGCTTCTATTATCTGTACGCCTTCGAGCGGATATTCTTTTTCTGACAGCTTGGGAGCAGGGAATGTTTTGAACACGGCTCCGGCCGGTGCGGTTATTTCCATATAGAATTGTTTTCCGTTTCGTGTCAGTACCGCCTTGTTGCCGTTTGTTTCCACCTGTGCCTTTGTCACAATGTTGAAATAAGCGGTTGAATTGGCGTTCAGCAGTTTCACTTTGTCTGTAACTTCCATCGTACAGTCGTCTATCATTTTGAATGTACGTGATACGGCCTCCGCCTGTCCCTGATACAGGCTGTTCATGTTAAATGTGGCAGACGGCTGGTCTGCATCCGGCTGTTCCTCACATACGAAAGCCTCTCCCGGTGCATACTGCAGGCGGTGGTCAATGTTGAGGGTATTGTGCGAGAAGTTGTTGTTGCGGAAGTACTCCCAGCGTTTTCCGTTGGCTCTTCCGTCCCAGAATCCCGGCAGTGCATAGTCGTCGGCTCCCAAATCTTCCGTCCAGCATACGCTGTCAGCTTCCAGCAGGAAAGTTCCGCAGTCGAGTTGCTGGTGCGCCTGGCTTGGTTCCCCTCCTTTGGCAATGAGGAAGACGGAGCCTTTCTTCTTCCGGTCGCCGTTGAATACGACCAGGTCGTTGATGTCATTGTGATATACTTCCATGCGCGGCAGCGAGTCGCTGGCAGTTGCTGTGGCAGTGTTAAACCATGGCAAGGCAAGATAGAAGTTCTGGTTCTGCGGAATGCGTTTGCGGAGCGTTTGTTTCAGCTCTTCCCGGTACCATTCGGCTATTTCCGGCTGGTTGTAGAGTTTGCTGAACAGGAAGAAGGCTGGTGAGTTCTCTTTCCCCTCTCCGGAGTTGGCGAAATTGAAAATACGTCCGGCAGGTGTCAGTGTACGTTTGTAGAACAGCGCAGTTTTTGATACGCCCGGCAGTTTGGCGATGTTTCCCCTGTCGCCTCCGTTGTCTGTTACAGCTTTCAGATAGAGAGCCAGGTAACTATTGGTATATCCCCAGTATCCGGGACCTTCGTAGCAGACACCGTCGGGCGCGAAGTGCTTCAGACAGTTAGGCATGTACTTGGCAGCGTTTTTCAGAATGCTGTCCGTTTCCTGCGGATAATCTTCGGCTACGGCCAGTGCGCCGAGCGTCATGCCTGTGTTGCACACCACGTTCCAGTTCGTTTCGCGTTTAGCCCAGCTTCCGGGTCCTCCGTTGGCATATTCACGCAGCACTTTGCTGACAGCGTTCTTGTAGATGCAGTTTTTCACCAGTTCCTTTGTCGCCTCTGGCAGCGCGTCAAACAGCCAGTCGTAAGCTATGGCCACGGCAGTAGTCATTTCGGCCGTGTCCAGATAATGTTTCGGATCCCAGTCGGGGAAATTGCATACCCATAGCAGGGCTTCGTTGGCTGCCCTCAGGTATTTCTCGTCACCGTAAAGCCGGTAAGCCAGTGCGAGTGTTCCCAACCGTGCCACATAGGCGCGTGAAGTCCATAGCATATTACCGTATTTGTCGAATTTGTAGGGAATTTGCGGAAGTTGCGCGATGGAGTCTGCCTGACTTCTCAGCGTATCTGCCAGTTCTGCTGCCAGCGGGTCTTCTTTTATGAGCCGTTTTACGGCAGGCTCTTCCGCGCGGGTGAACAGCAGGCGCGGATGTTCTGTCAGGATACCTTGTTCGTTTCGTTCGGGAGTGCACGAAAGCGCTCCCACACACAGCAGCAGCGCAAGGCTGCATTTCTTCAGTGTAAGACAAAAGTTCGTTTTCATATAAATAATGTTTGTAAGGTTATTCTGCGCCTGGAATTGTCTGCTTCAAGGGTACATAATACCATACCGTATTATCCTTGTATTCTTTTCCATCCTTATAGGCAACGGTTGAAATCTTGTTCTCTCCTTTGCTTAAAGTGATTGTTTCAGACAGATAGACGGCATTTTTGCCTTTCTGTAAAGGCACTTCCTTCCCGTTTACAGTGAGCTTTACATTGTCGCAGTTGGAATAAATCTTTACTGCGGTGCATTCCGTATCGCGTTTGGTAAAGCGTTTGCCGCAGATGTGGACCATGGGGGAAGGATTCCAGTTTGCCTTATAGAAGTAGAAAGCGTCTTTCTTTATTTTCCTGTCGAAAGTCACCAGCCCTTTGTCATTGATTCCCGGCTGGTTGCCTTCGTGACGGTTGTCTGAAGCGAAGTCAAACATAGCCCAGATGGAAGTGCTCCACAAGTAAGGGCGCTGTTTGATTGCCTCCCAGTGCACTTCATGAAAATGAGCCTGTACGTTTTCCGGATGCCAGTGTCCCGTAGTTGCCGGAACATAAAGCCCTTCCTGCTGATGGAACGGATGTGCTCCTGCTCCGTATTCGCTGATGCCGATACAGGCTTTGGGATACTTCTGGTGCAGCCGGTCAAGTACCGGTCCGATGTCTTCAGCTTTGCCGTAATACCATCCGTAGTATGGATTGATGGAGTAAGCATCCGGAATGAAGTTCACGTCCTTTTCGTGGTGCATTGCTGCCAGTACTGTAGGTCGTGTGGGGTCTTCGCTGTGTGCCAGGTCATTGAGCCGTTTGGTCAGCGGCAGAGGGTCAGGCCCCTTGTAGAAAGTGATTTCGTTGCTCAGTCCCCAGACGATTACGCTCGGGTGATTGTACAGCTGGCGTATCAGACTTTTCAGCACCGTTTCGCAGTTTGCCGTAAATTCTTCTGAGTCGATGATGTAGTCAATCAGCGGAATTTCCGTCCAGCACATGATACCGAGTGAGTCCAGATAATTGTAGGTGAAGTCCCCATGCTGGTAATGGGATATGCGCACATAGTTCGCTCCGATCTCTTTCACCATATCCAGGTCAGCTTTCCTTTCGTTGTCAGTCAGAGCATTCCCCTTGTCCATGCGTCCCTCGTGCATGGCGACACCGCGTAGCGGATATGCATGTCCGTTAAGAAAGAATCCCTTGTCCGGATCGATGCGGTAGTAGCGGAGTCCCAAAGGCTGTACTTCAGAATCAAGCACCTTCTTGCCCGCTGACACTTTTATCTCTGTGCGGTACAGGTAAGGGTCTTCCGTTCCGTTCCATAAGTGAGGATTGGCAATTGTGAAGCGCTGTGTCACGGGAGTGATCTCGCCGGCATTGATCTTCACCTGGCGGATGTCTTCTTTGACAATGTTTCCGTTCCGGTCTTTGATTGTGACGGATACGGATATCCTGCTGTCTTTTCGGGAACGGTTGCAGACTTTTGTCGTTACGGCTACAGAGGCCTTCGTATCGCTTACACTCTCCTGTTTGATGTACACGCCGTGCGATCCGAAGTCTTCGTTTGTTATATGGATTTTGTTTTCGCGCAGGATTTCCATACCCCGTGGCAGTCCCCCGTAGAAAGTGAAGTCGGCATGGAGGGGAGGAATTGGAAGATTGGCCGCATTGCTTACTCTTACAGCAATTCCGTTGTTCTCTCCGAAGCGTATAAACGGAGTTATGTCGAATGCGAAAGCGGTGTATCCGCCTTTGTGCGTGCCGGCCGGTTGACCGTTTACAAATAGTTCCATGTCGTAATTGGCCGCACCGAAGCGCAGAATAATCTGCTTGTCAGAATCTTTTCTGTTAAAACGGATTTCTTTTGTATACCATCCGGTGCCGCGGTAATATACGCCTCCTCCGTGATATCCTAATCCTCCGTCCTGTCCGTCTTCCGCATTCCATGTGTGCGGAAGGTTCACTGTAGTCCAGCCTGTGGCAGAAGAAAGAGAAGACGGACTGGTCTGTTCGCTTTTGCAGAAGCGCCAGTCTTCATTTATTACTTGTGTCTGAGCCTGAGCCAGCGAAGCGCAGAAGGTCAATGCATAGATGCCATTTCTTAAGTTCATATTGTTTTTCGTTATTTATTATACGTTGTCTTTCCTTATTTCTGTTTTGTGTATTTGGGAGTATTCTTCATTTCGATTGTCATCTTTCCGCCTTTCAGCACTTCCTGCTGATCTATTCTGAATCCGTCAATGCGTTTGCCGTTCAGACGGATTGAATGCACGTATTTGTTTTCCTTGGATGCTCCGGGAGCTTCAATGACAAAGTCTATTCCACGTCCGTACTTTCCGTCCAGGTGAATGGTGATTTTAGAGTAGCGTGGAGTGGTCACTTCATAGAAAGGCTTTTCCGCACATCCGCCGTCCATCTGGAATAGGCCTATGGCACTCATGACGAACCAGCTGCTCATCTGTCCCAGGTCCTCGTCACCCGGATAAGCGTCATAGGGAGTGGTTCCGTAATACTGCTCCTGGATGGCACGCACCCACTTCTGCGACAGATGGGGGGCGCCTGCCCGGTTGAACAGATAAGCCACTTCCATCGAAGTTTCGTTTCCGTGATTGATGGGATAGTTGGCGAAGTCATCTCCCGAAGCGTTGAAATTGGCATACGAAGATTTCTGCATCGCGCTGTCCAGACGGGACACGAACCGTTCCCTTCCCATAAGCTTGATTAATTTTTCCGGGTTATGAGGCACAAACCATGTGTAGTTGAATGCATTTCCTTCCGTGAACCCCGGCGTGTGATATGGATCGAACGGAGTAATCCAGTTTCCGTCTTTATCCTTCGGACGGATGAATCCGCTCTTGGTGTCGAACAGGTTGGTCCAGCTTTCAGAACGTTTGGAGAAATATTCATAATCAGATTCATATCCCAGATATTTTGCCATTTGAGCTAGACACCAGTCATCGTAGGCGTACTCCATTGTATTGGATACCTGCCCCATGCCTTGAGGGATATATCCGTATTTCATATACGGGACCAGATCTTCCACACCTGCCGTTCCGCCGCCTTCATGGCGTTGGGGAGGAGTCAGAAGCATTTTCTTCAGTCCCTCATAAGCAAGTTTCAGGTCGAAGTCGCGGATGCCGCTCTGCCATGCTCCCCATATCTGAGAAACCATGTGCATGGCTACCATAACGCCGGTATGTTCGATTCCGGCAGGATCCGTGTTGAACCACCCTCCGTTCTTGTACAGGCTGATGGCGGAGCGGGCCCACATGGAAGAAAGTTCCGGAGCCGTCAGATTAAAAAGCTGCTGGTTGTCCCAGAAGGTATTCCAGTATTCTCCGCTTACCACCCGGTCATTGGGTGATTCAAGCCGGCAGATCTGCTCCCGTTCGTCGCGGTAACGTCCGTCGAAATCGCTCCATGAGGCTTTTGCCGAATAGGCTCTGTACAGGTTTGAGTAAAACTTTTTCTGTTGCAGATAGTCGTCGGTTTCAATTTCGATGCGCGACAGGTAGTCATTCCAGATCGAGCGGGCGTTTTCTGCCACCTTTTCCAGATCCCAGCCGAAAGGAAGCGCCAGTTCCTGCCGGAGGTTGTTGCGTGCTCCCGCCACATCGACCAGGGAAACGCCGGTGCGCACTTGCACTGTGCTTGCATCCTCTTCCGCCGGAAAATCGAGGAAGAAGCCCACATCTCCTTTTCCGCACACCTCGGTGATGTTGTGCATGATTTTGGGCTCCGTTTCAAATTCATGGGTGGAATGCCAGGCGCCCAGGTATTTTTGTTCCGCCTTAATCTGGTCATTGACCCATCCTCCCATTGAGGCAAAAGATTTGTCGAACTGCATTACAAAGTGAATGGTATAGTATTGTTCTGCGGTGTATCCCGTATATGCGCCGAAATAAGTCGCGTAGCCTTCTATCTCGGTGTCGCTCACTTTGGTGATATGCGCGTCCTGCAGGTTGTGCGGATATTCGCTGGGAGCATACAGATCTACCAGCACCCGCCGGTTCTTGCATCCGGCGGGGAAAGTGTAGCGCTGGATGGAAGCGCGGTCGGTTGCCGAAACCTCTGCCGTGATTTTTGTGTCCGTCATGAACACCGAGTATTTGCCTACTTCCGCCTTTTCGGTCGATTTGTCAATCCGCGAGCGGTATCCTGCGTCCGGATTGTTCTCCGGTCCCGGATTGACCTGCAATTCTCCGCAGGTGGGCTGCATCAGGAACCCGTCTATTGTCCAGTCGCAGAAATGATTGAATCCGGCGATATTTTCAATCGTATATTCATAGCCCGCCTTCCATTTCTCATCCTCGTTGTCGGGAGCGATCTGTACCATTCCGAACGGCAGCGAAACGCTGGGCTTATACATCCACCGGGAGTTTCCTGTGCCCATCAGTATGTCCACGTCGTCTGCATATTCGTGCAGCGGCTTGGGAGCCAGCTCTACGGTTCCTTGGTATATCGGTTTGCCGTCAGCATAGATTGCAAACTCTTCATTCTTTGGATTCTTCACAGCCGGAACCAGTATCTGCTGGATGCTTTTCCCAGTTTCTACCCGGCGGGTTACTTTCGTCTTTCCGCAAACGAATGTCAGATTCCGGGGACGGTCGTACTGAACCATGTCCACGAGAATCGGCAGGCTATGTTTTTTCCCGGACTTTTCATATTCAAAGTCCGCGGCTTTGACAGACGTTATCAGCGAAGAAGAGATGGGAGTGATGTCCATGCCCTCGGGACCGCTCAGTCTGATGCAGTCGAACATGCACCAGCGTCCTTTCACTATTCCCATCTGTATCCGGTTCATTCCCTTTTCCAGCCATCCGGCAGGAAATTCGATGGTCCATTCCTGCGGGTCCGGCTTTTCTTCGCCGGTCAACAGCTTGTCTGTCGATTTCCCCTCTATTTTCTTCTCGAAGCGGTGCCCGTTCACTTCAACCCGCAAAACAGGAAGTTCCTTGCCGTTTGCTCCTGCAAAAAACAAAGACAGAAGGCAGTTTCCTTCCTTTCTCGTTTCCGGCAATTGAAAGTTGATGACCGGGAAATGGCGCGGATGGTATCCGGCATAATATCCTCCTCCTCCCCACCTGTCTTTGGGACCGGGCAAAACGTAAGGCCAGTTCTTTTCCGGGGTGGAATAGCCTACGGCAAAGTGCTTTACTCCCGTAAAGTCGATCAGGAAGTTTTTGTAGTGACTGGGGTAAAGGGAAAACTCTGCCGGACTGCCGTCTTTTTCCCCGATTTCAAACAATACATTGTCTGCCCTCATGCTGCCTGCATGAGTTCCCGGCTGGGATGCCCACAGATTTCCGCAGCCGGTAATGAGCAGAGCGAACAATAATTTTACTTTCATGGCTTGGTCGTTTTTTAAGGCACCGCTTGTATTTTCTATTTGTCTATAAAGATAGCCGTTTATTTAAAGTCGGGCGGACGATTACGTTTATTAATGGGGATATATTGTCTTATGCTGGAAATTTAACGGTGAATTGGACGCATTTGTATCTGCCTTTGGACAAAATCTCCCCTTTCCGCAGGACGGAGATGGAATATCTGGAAGGATTTTCTTCGTTGGTTGAGAGCAAAAAAGTGCGTTGAAACATAAATCAACTTTCATTCGATCATGCTGAATGTTCGTTGTGTGGGATGCTGGACGGACGGATAGCTTTGGCGGATGGGGATGTGCTTTGGACTTTGCGGGGGAAGGTGTTCTTTTGGAGGCGGCGCTGGTTCATTATGCTGTATGAAAAATAGTTAAAGTTGAAAATGGAAGTCTTTCATATTCAACAATAGTTTCATTCAGGTAACTGATTGTGGTGCAGGTGCCTTATTGTATGCGCTGAAAAATGCTTCTATATTTGTTCTGTAGAAACATAAAACAGAAGCAGGTTATGAAACAGATCGAGAAAGTGGCTGAGGCCAAGAATTTTGCGGCTATATGTGTCGGCAAAATGAGTGAATTGGATGATTATGAATTGCAGCTGGGTCCGGACGTGAAGATTCCGGGTAAAGTGTTTGGGGGATCTTCTCTGCAGGCTACAGGAAGCGAATTTTCGTTCCAGTCATTCCGCCCGGGAACGGAAACCGGCTTTTTGCATACGCACAAGAATCACGAGGAGTTGTACTTCTTTCTGAGCGGAAAGGGAGAGTTTCAGGTGGATGGCAAAGTGTTTCCTGTAGAAGAAGGTACGGTGGTCCGTGTATCTCCCGAAGGCAGACGTTCTGTCCGCAACAATGGAACAGAGCCGCTGGTCATGTTGTGTGTGCAGTACAAGGCCCATACGTTTGCGGCCGAGGATGCTGCTGATGGAAATATCCTGAATGAGGCGGTGAAGTGGTGATGGCATCTTGAGCCGTATGCGTTTACGTCTGTTTGTTGCAGAGAGGCTGCGCCAGAAATGAAAGTTGGTTTTCGTGTTGGCGCAGCCTCTCTCAGCATCTCTCTTTTTTTCAGTTCACAGCTTCCAGATAGAGCACGCGGCTGGCGTAGTCGTTTTGCTTATGATAGTCAACGTTGTGCCTGTATGGGATTTCCAGGCCGTTGTTCATCAGAAACGCTCCGCTGAATGTCTTTCCTTCGAACGCAAGCGGGGTGTTGTCGATCCGGTTCAATTCGTGGATGCGATAGCGTTTCTCCGGGTTCAGTCCCGCCATCTTGACACGCGGTATGTGCTGGTTGACAAATGTTTCCGTTTTCCACCAGTAGAATGCCGCTTTGTCTTTTTCCGGTGAAGTGTACATCAGTGAAGCCACACCCAGTCGGTCGTAAGGAGAAATCAGGCGATAGATGTCGCCGAACTGCACAATCGGTCGGATGGTCTTGTAGTCTGCGATTGCTTTGCGGCAGAGTTCTTTTTCTTCATCGGTCATGTTCTTTGGCTGGATTTCCATTCCCAGGCGTCCGCTCATGGCCACGTCGATGCGGTATTTCAGCGGAATGGTCCGGAATGTCTGATGATTCGGGGCAGCGCTGATGTGCGAAGCCATTGCGATGGCCGGGAAGAAGTAAGACGTTCCCCACTGCATGTAGATCCTTTGCAAGGCATCGGTGTTGTCGCTCACCCAAAACTCGTCGAAGTAAGGAAGATAGCCGTAGTTTGCGCGTCCGCCTCCGCTGGCACAGGCCTGAATGGTCAGATCCGGATATTTGGCCCGGATGCGCTGGCAGATTTTCTCAAGACCGCGATGGTATTCGATGTACATGTGGCTCTGTTTGTCTTTGTTCAGGAAATTCGAGCCGTGGTTCATGATGCCCATGTTCGCATCCCATTTGATGTAGTCTATTTCGGGGTATTCTGTCATCAGATTGTCTACAACTCCAAACACGAAATCCTGCACTTCCGGATTGCCCAGATCGAGCACGACCTGCGTTCCTCCGCGTCCCAGCACCGGATCACGCTGGGGAGCCTTCAGAATCCATTCCGGATGCTTTTCATAGAGTTCGCTGGTGGTGTTTGCCATTTCCGGCTCGATCCAGATGCCGAACTTCACTCCGTTTTTCCTGGCGTCGGCCAGCAGTCCCCCGATACCTTTCGGAAGTTTGGTCGTGTCTGTCACCCAGTCGCCCAAGGACGAGTTGTCGCTGTTTCGCTTGTACTTGTCGCCGAACCATCCGTCGTCCATGACAAACAGTTCTCCTCCCATCGAGGCGATATCGGCCATCATCTGGTCCATGCCTTTCTGGTTGATGTTGAAATACACGCCTTCCCAGCTGTTGAGCAGGATTTTGCGAAGTTGGTTTCCGTGCGCCAGTTTGTGGAGCCGTGCCCAGCGGTGGAAATTGCGGCTGGCTCCGCTCAGTCCCTCTTTGCTGTAGGTGAGGGCCAGTTCCGGAGTGCGGAACGTTTCTTCTTTTTCCAGTGTATAGGCCGAGTTCTCTTCGTTGATTCCGGCATAGAACTGATGGTATTCGCTGTCGTCCGTGTCAATTCTCAGCTTGTAGTTGCCCGTATAGCAGAGCGCGGCACCGATTACGTTGCCTGAGTTTTCCTGCGGTTGTCCGTCGAGCGAGAACATCACTTCAGCGTGGGCCGTATGCGAGTTGCGCACCCCGTCCTTGTTCTTTATGACCTTCATGCCCGGTTCGAGCGCTTCTTGTGCCAGACGCCCTTCGTTTGCCCACGAGCCATAAAGCGACGAGAGCCATACGTTTCCTCTGCGGATGGGCAGGTAGGCCGAAGCGAACTGGTTCAGTGCCACCGGCTTTTTTTCTCCGTGGCTGATTTCGGTCCATGTTTCAATGACATCGGCATCCTGATAAGCTTTGTAGCAGACATCGATGTAGAAAGGATACACCTTGTCTTTCATGGTTATGGTTGTAATGACCGCATTGTTTTCGGTCCGTGAAGCCGTTTTTTCCACTTCCATCTGGAGCGACATGTTTCCGTCGGCATGTTTCACGGCCAGTGCCGCTTCGCCGGGGCAGTTCATTCCGTATACGGGATATGCCGGAAACTGCGGCAGGCCCGAACTGCTGATATTCTTCAGGTCATCTTCAGATAGTTTTTCACCGTAATAGATGAATTTCAGTTCCTGTCCTTCGGATGCGTTTATCACGAGCGAAGTATTCGGCGTGGAAACGCAGATGTTTTCGGCCGAAAGAGCCATGGACAGCAGGCCCAGTCCTGTGAGCAAATACATTTTTCTTCTCATGTGCATTGATGATATTAGATGATTATTACAAGTGCAAAAATAAGCGTTTTGCATGTGACTGACTGGTATTTTTTTATCAATTCCTCATGAAATATTTGCGGCTTGCCGGAAACTTTTTAATTTTGCTTTGAGAAACGCTTTGTTAAAAAAGATATTGCTATGGACAAACTTGACGATTCGCATATCATCCGTGAAATAACTCCTCTTTCAGACAAGGACTGCTTTTATATTGCAGACAGAAGGAAGACGGAATTCACCTATCCGATACATTGCCACAAGGAATTTGAGCTTAACTTCGTCGAGCACGGCAAGGGCCTGAAACGGATTGTGGGAGATTCCGTTGAATCCGCTTCCGACTATGATCTGGTGCTGATAACGAGTTCTGATCTTGAGCATTGCTGGGAGCAGGGCGACTGCCATTCTCCGGACATCCGCGAGGTGACGATACAGTTCTCGTCCCATTTCTTTGACAGCCTGATCAATACCAACCAGTTTGACCGGGTGAAGGAAATGCTGAACAGGGCGAAGAACGGCCTTTGTTTTCCCATTTCTGCCATCATGAAGATTTATTCGCAGATAGACACCCTCTCGGAGAAGAAGGGCTTCTATGCGGTGCTGAGCTTCCTTTCGCTGCTGTATGAACTGTCTTTCTTCGTAGACCAGGCACGCACGCTCTCAAGCTCCTCATTCGCGAAAATCGAGGTGCAGTCCAACAGCCGGAGGATTCAGAAAGTGCAGCATTATATCAGCGAACACTATCAGGAGGAGGTGCGGCTCAACCAGCTTGCCGAAATGGTGGGGATGACAGGGGTGGCTTTCAGCCGTTTCTTCAAGTTGCGCACAGGGAAAAGCCTGTCGGACTATATCATTGACATCCGTCTGGGATATGCTGTAAGGCTGCTGGTGGATTCTACCATGTCGATAGCCGAAATCTGCTATGAGTGCGGATTCAACAACCTGTCGAATTTCAACCGGATATTCCGGAAGAAGAAATCCTGCTCGCCGAAAGAGTTCCGTGAGAATTACCGGAAGAAACGGGTGCTCATCTGACCGTTTGTCTTTTGTTTGCAGCCGGCTTCTGCTCCGTTCGCTCAGGGAACAAAGGCCGGCTTTCCGTGCGGAAAAGTCAGGATGATGCCGTTGGATTCTGTATTCCACGTTGTGGATTGTATAAACCGCATTGTGGAATGTATGTTTCACGTTGTGGATTATATAAACCACGTTGTGGAACGGAGTTTTTGCCGGCTTGTTTCTGCCTTTTTCCCTTGCAGCTTCCGGTTTGCCGGAAGGATGGGTGCGCATTGGCGTATGTGCGGCAGCGTTTTTCCGCTTTTTGTTTCTTGTATTGCTTTTGGCTAAAATAGTATTGTTCTTTTTGCGCCGACTCGTCTAATTTTGCACTTACGAAAAGACAACGAAAACAGATTACTGAATCCTATTAGTTAAGTAGTATGAACTTGAAGGTTATGACAGGGGCGGTGATGTTGGCGGCATTCGCCTCTTGCTCGACAGAGCCTGCTGTGACGGACAACAGCAAAACGCCGGAAGCGAGATTTCTTGAAGCGCAGTTGAAGAATGTGCCGAAGTTCGGCTTTATGATCGGTCACCACGATGACCCGGTGTATGGCATCGGATGGGAGGGCGATTCAGCACGCAGCGACATAAAGAGCGTGTGCGGCGATTATCCGGCCGTGATGTCGTTCGATCTGGGGCGTATTGAGCTGGGAGGTGAGATGAACCTCGACAAAGTGCCGTTTGACCGGATCCGCAAGGAAACGGTGGCTCAATATGAGCGGGGCGGAATCGTTTCTTTCAGTTGGCATGCGGACAATCCGCTCACAGGGAAGGATTCGTGGGACGTGTCTGACTCCACGGTCGTGAAGTCGGTGTTGCCCGGAGGGGCGAATCATGAGAAATTCATGGGATGGCTGGATGCGGTTGCCGATTTCTTCAATTCAATCCGGACGGCAGATGGAGTGAAAGTTCCCGTATTGTTCCGTCCGTGGCACGAACATACCGGAAGCTGGTTCTGGTGGGGGCAGAACTTGTGCTCGGCCGATGAATATAAGCGTCTTTGGGAAATGACATATAGCCGTATGCAGGAAAAGGGAGCCAGCCAGTTGCTCTATGCTTATTCTCCGGGTACGGAGCCTCAGGATTCTGCGGCATATCTGGAACGTTATCCGGGCGACAGCATCATTGACCTGATTGGGGTGGACGGTTATCAGTTCGACCGTGACGCCTATCTCAAGAGCATGAACGGCGTGCTGCGTGTGATGCAGCAGGTGAGCGTGAGCCATCAGAAGCCGATGGCAGTCACCGAAACCGGTTATGAAACCATTCCCGATTCGGTATGGTGGACACAGACTTTGCTGCCTTTGGCAGAGAAGTATCCGGTAAGTTACGTGCTGTTCTGGCGCAATGCCCGCGAGCGTGAAAACCATTTCTATGCCCCTTATCCGGGCCATGCTTCGGAAGCTGACTTCGTGAAGTTCTATGAGAGTCCGAAGACGCTTTTCCTGAACGATTTCAATAAAATTAATTTCAACAATACTAATGAAAACGAAGAGTTATGACTATGAACAACTTTGATGAGAAAGTAAAGGCTTTGTTTGCCAAGCACGAAGCGTTGATTTCCCGGAAGAATGAGCCGGTTGAGGATTCCAACGGCGTGTATGTGCGTTACAGGTATCCGGTGTTGACGGCCGCTCATGCGCCGGTGTTTTGGAGGTATGATCTTGACGAAAAGGCCAATCCCTACCTGATGGAACGCATTGGCGTAAACGCTGTGCTGAATTCGGGCGCGATCAAATGGCATGGAAAATATCTGTTGGTTGTGCGCGTGGAGGGCGTTGACCGGAAATCTTTCTTTGCGGTGGCGGAAAGCCCGAACGGGGTAGACAATTTCCGTTTCTGGGACTATCCGGTCACTATGCCGGACGATGTGGTGCCGGCCACCAATATTTACGACATGCGGCTGACCGCTCATGAAGACGGATGGATTTATGGCGTTTTCTGTGCGGAACGTCATGACGGCAATGCGCCTGCGGGTGACTTGTCGTCTGCTACGGCCACGGCCGGCATTGCCCGCACAAAAGACCTGAAGACCTGGGAGCGTCTGCCCGACTTGAAGTCGAAGAGCCAGCAGCGCAATGTAGTGCTTCATCCGGAGTTCGTTGACGGCAAGTATGCCTTCTATACCCGTCCGCAGGACGGATTTATCGATGCCGGAAGCGGGGGAGGCATCGGCTGGGCACTGGTGGATGATATCACCCATGCGGAGGTGAAGGAAGAGAAAATCATAGAAAGCCGCTATTATCACACCATAAAGGAAGTGAAGAACGGGGAAGGCCCGCATCCCATCAAAACGCCGAAAGGGTGGCTTCATCTGGCGCACGGTGTCCGCGGATGTGCTGCCGGGCTGCGCTATGTGCTGTACATGTATATGACATCCCTTGAAGATCCCACCCAAGTGATTGCATCGCCGGGCGGTTATTTTATGGCTCCGGAAGGAGAGGAGCGTGTGGGCGATGTTTCAAATGTGTTGTTCTCCAACGGCTGGATAGCAGACGAGGACGGTACGGTGTATATTTATTATGCATCTTCCGATACTCGCATGCATGTTGCCGTTTCTACTGTTGATAAGCTGGTTGACTATTGTATGAATACTCCGGAGGACGGACTGTCAACGTCGGCATCTGTTGAAACCTTGAAGAAATTGATTGACCGCAATCTGGCGATCATGAAATGACAATAATAAAAGTAAGTACTGCCATGATAACACTTAGAGAGAAAATAGGCTATGGATTAGGCGATATGGCTTCTTCCATGTTCTGGAAGTTGTTTGGAGCCTATCTGATGATTTTTTATACGGACATATTCGGGCTTCCTGCCGCGATGGTCGGAACAATGTTTTTAGTCACAAGAATTTGGGATTCGGTTTTTGATCCGGTAATAGGTATTATTGCAGATAGAACAGACAGTCGTTGGGGCAAGTTCCGTCCTTATTTGCTGTTCCTGGCCGTTCCTTTCGGCTTGATTGGGGTACTTACTTTTTACACGCCGCCGTTTGGCGATGCGGGCAAGCTGGCGTATGCCTATATTACTTATTCGCTGATGATGATGGTTTATTCGGGGATCAATGTTCCTTACGCTTCCCTTTTGGGCGTGATGAGCCCTGATCCGAAGGAGCGCGGGACCTTGTCCACTTTCCGCATGATGTTTGCCTATCTGGGAAGTTTCATCGCTCTTCTGCTCTTTATGCCGATGGCGAACGCCTTCAGCGGGCACAGTTCCGATATGGCAGACCAGCAGCATGGCTGGCTGATGGCGGTGGTTGTGATAGCGGCGATGTGTGTGTTGCTTTTCTTCGGCTGCTTTTCATGGACGAAAGAACGGGTGAAACCGATCAGGGAAGTGAAAAGTTCACTGAAGGAGGATGTGCGCGACTTGTTCCGCAACCGTCCCTGGTGGGTGCTTTTCGGTGCCGGCATAGCGTCGCTGGTGTTCAATTCCATCCGTGACGGCGCTGCGGTGTATTATTTCAAGTATTTTATCGTGGAAGAAGACTTTCATGTCATTTCGCTCTTTGGGATGTCGTTTGTCTTGAGCGGCCTTTTCCTGTCGGTGGGGCAGATGGCAAATATTGTCGGCGTTGTGCTGGCTGCTCCCGTAAGCAACAGAATCGGAAAGAAGAAGACTTTTGCCGTTGCCATGTTGCTGGCTACGGTGTTGAGCGTCGTCTTCTATTGGTTTGATAAGGATGACTTGGTTTTGATATTTGTGTTCCAGTGTCTTATCAGTATCTGTGCCGGAAGCATTTTCCCTTTGTTGTGGTCGATGTATGCCGATTGCGCCGATTATTCGGAGATGAATACAGGAAACCGTGCCACAGGTCTGATATTCAGTGCCTCGTCGATGAGCCAGAAGTTCGGCTGGGCTATCGGTACGGCCGTTACGGGATGGCTGCTGTCTTATTTCGGATTTCAGGCGAATGCCGTTCAGAGCGCGGAAACGATACAAGGTATAAAGATGTTTTTAAGCTGGCTGCCTGCTGCTGCGGCATTCATTTCGATGCTGTTCGTGATAGGATATCCCTTGGGCGAACAAAAGATGAGAGAGATAATCGAAACGTTAAACTTAAAGCGTACAATGAAAAATGATTAAGAAATTAGAGGCGCTTCGTGAAGAAGTGAAGGATGAACTGGTGAATGATATTTTACCGTTCTGGATGAATAGGATGACCGACCGTGAGCAAGGCGGATTTTACGGACGCATTGACGGAAACAATTGCTTGCATCCGGATGCTCCCAAAGGAGCGATATTGAATGCCAGAATATTGTGGACCTTTTCAGCCGCTTTCCGCCTGTTGAAGAAGCCGGAATATCTGGAAACGGCTACACGCGCCAAACGTTATCTGCTGGATTTCTTTTATGACAAGCAGTATGGCGGCATATTCTGGGAGCTGAATGCCGACGGTACACCTTCGGATGCCAAGAAACAGATTTATGCCTTGGGCTTTGCTATTTACGGACTGAGTGAGTATGCCCGCGCCACCGGTGGCCGCGAGGCTTTGGAATATGCGGTCCGGTTGTTTGAGGTGATTGAAAAATACAGTTTTGATCCGGTGCAGAACGGGTATGTAGAAGCATTGACCCGCGAGTGGCAGCCTATTCAGGACATGAGATTGAGCGATAAGGATGAGAACGAGAAGAAGACGATGAATACGCATCTTCATATTCTGGAGCCGTATGCGAATCTTTACCGCGTGTGGAAAGAAGAACGTCTGGAAAAGCAGCTGCGCAACCTGATCAAGGTATTTGTAACCAGAATACTTGACGCGGAAAGCGGACATTTGAATCTCTTTTTTGAAGAGGATTGGTCAAATAAGTATCATATTATCTCTTACGGACATGATATTGAAGCCTCTTGGCTGATTCATGAAGCGGCGTTGGCGCTGGGCGATCAGGGGCTGTTGGCAGAAATAGAACCGGTAATAGTAAAGATCGCTCAGGCTGCCGATGAAGGCTTGAACCGGGATGGCAGCATGATTTATGAGAATTTTGTGGACAAACAGAAAGTGGATCGCGAGCTTCACTGGTGGGTTCAGGCAGAAAATGTGGTGGGCCATATCAATCTGTATCAATATTTCCATGACGAAGACGCTTTGCGTAAAGCATTGAAATGCTGGCAGTTTATAAAAGAGAACCTGATAGACGGCGAAGGCGGAGAGTGGTACTGGAGCCGCTATGCCGATGGAACGGTTAATCGGAAAGATGACAAGGCCGGGTTCTGGAAATGCCCTTATCACAATGGGCGCATGTGCATGGAAATCATCGAACGCTTTTCTTGAGATAAGTCAATCTGATGAAATGCAGAGGGTTTCCAACAGCATCAGGAATCCCTCTGATATCTGGTAAGGCAGTTGTTTCGATAGTGTTACATATGGATAATAAAGTATCATAACACTATTGCAAATGTTACTACTTTTGCTTTTGTAAAAATAAGATAACCTTAGGACTGGTATTTTAAAGAAACAATCTTTATTAACCTGTTTACATGTTATCCTACAAGTAAACGTAATATTAATCATATCAAAAACACAGTATGAAGCTAAATGTAAAAAGAAGCGTCTGGGTGGCTGGAGCTTGTACAGCTTTCCTGTTGGGTGGCGCGTCGCATGCTTGGGCTGTATCTTCGGCGGAAGCTGAAATTGCGCAGCAGGCAAAAAAGCAGATTACAGGTAAGGTTGTCGATGCTGCCGGTGAGGCGGTTATCGGTGCGAGTGTAGTGGAGAAAGGGACGACCAACGGTGTCATCACTGATCTTGACGGTAATTTTTCTTTGAGCGTGGCTCCCGGTGCCACCGTTGAAATTTCGTTTATCGGGTATACAACGCAAACAATTAAGGTCGGGAGCCAGACTTCCTATAATATTGTCATGAAGGATGACTCTGAGATGCTTGACGAAGTAGTGGTTGTCGGTTATGGTACAATGAAGAAAAGCGACCTCTCCGGAGCCTCTGTTTCTATGGATGAAGACGCTATCAAAGGTTCTATCATTACAAACCTTGACCAGTCGCTTCAAGGACGTGCCGCAGGTGTGGCCGCTGTATCTACTTCCGGTGCTCCGGGTTCGTCTTCTTCAATCCGTGTCCGCGGTCAGGCAACCATCAATTCTAATGCAGAGCCTTTGTATGTCATTGACGGTGTGATTGTTCAGGGAGGAGGAGCTTCCGGATCAGACTTCGGTCTGGGCGATGCGCTGGGCAACGGGTCGGTTTCAACGATCTCGCCTTTGTCTACCATCAATCCGCAGGATATCGTTTCGATGGAAATCTTGAAAGACGCTTCCGCTACCGCCATCTATGGTGCGCAAGGTGCGAATGGCGTTATCTTGATTACCACCAAACGTGGTAAGACAGGCGAGGCGAAATTTACGTATGACGGGATGGTAGCCGTACAACGCCAGACCAAACGCCTGGACATGATGAACCTGCGCGAATTTGCCAGCTTCTACAACGACTTCGTGGACGTGGGTGAACTGGAACCTAGCAGCATTTACGGTGACCCGTCACTTTTAGGCGTAGGAACCAACTGGCAGGATGCCATCTTCCGTACTGCCTTGCAACACCAACACCAGGTGTCGGCACAAGGCGGTAGCGAAAAAGTGAAGTATTATGTGTCGGGTTCTTATATGGATCAGGACGGTACGTTGATAGGCTCCAGCTTCAACCGTTACTCATTCCGTACCAACTTGGATGCCGAACTGAAACCGTGGTTGAAAATCGGTTTGAACGCCACGTATTCATCGACCAAAGACGACTTGAAGTTGGCAGACAGTGACCAGGGTATCATCAATTACTCTCTGACCACGCCACCCGACATCCCCATCTACGACATCGACGGGAACTACTCATCGGTAGTGCGCGAAGGATATACCAATCCCAACCCCATCGCTTTGGCGATGATGGACCAAATCCTGCTCTACCGTCAAAAGTTGACCGGAAGCATCTTTGCTGATGTAACTTTGATGAAAAATCTGACCTGGCACGCCGAGTTCGGCTATGACATCAGTTATAACAAAGGTGAACAATACCAGCCGCGAGTAGACTTAGGAAACTGGCAACGGGATAGCAACATGAGTTCTATCTCAAAGAATAACAGCACCTTTTGGCAACTGAAAAACTACGTAACCTACACAGGGCAGATAGACAAGCACGGATTTACGGCAATGGTAGGACAAGAAATGTTGGCTTCGAACTACGACAACACACGCGTAGAAAACACCAACTTACCTTCGGACGCTGTACACAATCCTTCTTTAGGAAGTGGAACACCGACCATCAGTTCTGGTTTCGGAAGCTCGTCAATGTCATCATTCTTTACCCGTCTGACCTATAATTACGACGACCGCTACTTAGGTACTTATATCTATCGCTACGATGGTTCTTCAAACTTCGGTCCCGACAACCGTTGGGCTGGATTCCATGCTGTAGCTGCCTCTTGGCGCTTCTCGAATGAAGCATTCTTCGAGCCTATCCGCAACATTATCAACAATGGTAAGCTCCGTCTCGGCTGGGGACAAACCGGTAACTCCAATATCGGCGGATACCGCTGGGGTGCATCCATCTCACGTATGCCTACCGGATTGGGATTAGGATACCGCCAGACAAACATAGCCAACTTAGGCGTAAAATGGGAAACGCAGGAACAAGTTAACGTGGGACTTGACTTAGGCTTTTTCAACGACCGTATTGGATTGGTAGTAGACTGGTATAAAAAAGTATCAAAAGACATGTTGATGTCTCTTCAGCTACCGTCCTATATGGGAACATCAGGCAATGCTTCTTCGGCACTTGCCGCTCCAATGGGTAATTACGGCGACATTGAGAATACCGGTTGGGAAATCACTTTGAATACCCATCCGCTCATCGGCGAATTCCAATGGGATTCTGACTTCCAGATTTCGTTCAACAAGAACAAACTCCGCGCCCTGGACGGCACAGCCAACGCGCAAATTGTGGGCTACGGACAATGGAACGATGTGGTGAGTGTAACTGAAGTGGGTGAATCGCTCTATAATTTCTACGGCTATGTATGCGACGGCGTGTACGAAGACTTGCGCGACCTGCAGACCTCGCCAAAGCCTGCACACTATCCTGCCAATGGCGTGTTCAACCGCACCAATACCGTATGGGTAGGCGATATTAAGTATAAGGATTTGAACGGCGATGGAATCATTGACGAAAACGACCGCACCAACATCGGGTCACCGCTGCCCAAGTTCACGTTCGGATGGACCAACACCTTCCGTTACAAGAACTTCGACCTGAGCATCTTCTTGAATGGCTCGTATGGCAACAAAGTATATAATTACATGGCCATGAAACTGACCCACATGAACTCACCGTGGCAAAATCAGTTGAACGCCGTAAACGATCGTGCCCAAATTGTTCCGATTGACCCGAACAAAGACTATTCGCAAGGAGTGAACGTAAACGGTGTAACCGTATGGAACTGGTACGATGATGTAACAAACGTGAAAGTGGCAAACGCAGGCACAAAAACGCCGCGTGCCTCTATCCAAGACCCGAACGACAACGACCGTATCAGCGACCGTTACATTGAAGACGGCTCATACATCCGTCTGAAGAACATCACATTGGGATATACTTTCCCCAGCAAACTCATTAACAAATGGGGACTGGATAACTTGCGTATCTACGCCAATATCCAAAACCTGCTGACCATCACCGGTTACGATGGTTACGACCCTGAAATCGGTGCCAGCACATCCAGTCCGAATGTATATGGTCTGGATAACGGACGTTACCCATCACCAACGGTTTACTCATTTGGATTGAACATTTCTTTCTAACCTTATTAATATGACGATAATTATGAAACTGAATACTTTTAGATATTGGGCACTGGCAGCAGTTTTCGGGACAGGTCTGACTTCTTGTGAAGACTTCTTAGACCGTCCGGCAGAAGATACCTACAACGTGGACAATTTCTACGCCAATGATGAACAGTGCATCCAAGGAGTCAATCCACTTTACAACTCTCCTTGGTTCGATTTCCAACGTGGATTTTTCCGCATCGGTGAGGTGCTTTCGGGCAATTATTATTGGGGATCATCACCTTATCTGACTTTCACCGTGAACGGTACCGACCAAGAACTGGTAGATATGTCGAACTCCTTGTGGTCGGTCAATGCGTATGCCAATACCATCCGCGAACGTCTTGTCACCGCCAACGCTTCTCCCGAAACCATCAACACGTGCATTGGTGAATGTTTGGTATGGAAGGCCATGGCTTACTTCTACTTGGTACGCATCTTCGGTGCCGTTCCCATCGTGCACAGCAACTCGGAAGACATAGCTGCAGGAAACTACAACGAAAAATACAAAGTACAAGTGCCCGATGTATACGAATATATCATTATGACGCTGGAAAGAGCTATCGAACTGCTTCCACCTACCAACTCCGAAGGACGTATTGACCAATACACGGCAAAAGGATTATTGGCAAAGGTCTACCTGACCAAATCCGGTTATGGTATGAATGGTTCACGCAACGAAGAAGACCTTCGCCAAGCAGCGGCATACGCCAAGGATGTCATCGACAATTCCGGCCGTCACCTGCTGGAAAATTACTCAGACATCTTCCGCTTGGCAAATAACTTCAATGAAGAATGCTTGCTTTCTTGGCACTGGGTATCCTCGGATGTATGGACCTGCCAAAACCAAATGCAAGCCGAACTTGCCATTGTAGGCTTTGATGAGTTCAATTGCTGGGGCGGGTATAATGGTCCTTCGGTAGACCTGCAGGATGCTTTCGGCGAAAACGCACTCAGTCCGACACGTTATAACGGAGACGCACGCCGCAAAGCTACAATGATGATGTGCGGCGACACCTACGACTATTTCTGGACCGACAAAGGAGGATTCAACTACATCGACTTCTGCTTCAGCCCTACATCAGGAGGTCCACAACAATACCAAAGCCCTACCGGAGCCAATTCGGTAAAGAATCTGTATGGCGATACTTACGATCACATGTCCGCAACCGGCGTATCACCCGCACAACAACGCAGCAGCCTCAGCACACACCTGCTCCGTCTGGCAGACATTTACCTTATCTATGCAGAAGCTGTAATAGGTAATGCCGGCTCTACAACCGACGCATCCGCCATTGATGCCTTTTACCAAGTGCGCCACCGTTCAGTAAACACCTACGAACGTCCGTCATCCATCACATGGGAAGATGTATGGAGGGAACGCCGCCTGGAATTGGCGTGCGAAGGAGACCGTTGGTATGACTTTGTACGTCTCTCGTATTACGACACACAACGTGCCATCAACGAACTGACTAACCAACGCCGTGACGTGTATTACGGATTGGATGATTTGTACGAAGAGTATTACAATACAGGCTCGTTCACCGTCAATCCGGATGAACACCGTTACAATCCGAACGCAGTGAAACCCAATGTAACCGTATCCAGCTTCACCCTTCCGTTCCCAAGCGAAGACGTAGTGTTCAACCCACACTTGATGGAAGACCCTATCCATGTGGATGTACGCAGCGAATACAGTTATTAATCTATTAAACGAATCAAACAATGAAAGCAACAAAATACATCAAAAACCTGGCTCTATTGACCATCCTATTTACAGGAGTGGCAATGACATCGTGCGAAGATGAGCCGGACAAATACGAAATAGCCGAAGGGCTGCCTACCGTACATTATGTACGCCTGCCCGACCCGGAAGTGGCAGACTCGCTCATCACAGGATCGTACTTGTCGAACACCATCTGCATTGTGGGAGATAACCTGCGCAGCGTGTATGAATTATATTTCAATGACCAAAAGGCCATCCTGAACACCAGCATGATGACTGACCACACGATTATTGTGGACGTACCGTCAGCCATCCCTTCCGTAGTGACCAACAAAATGTATTTGGTCAACATTAATAAAGATACGGTAGCATATGACTTTAAAATCCAAGTACCCGAACCGGAAATCACTTCGATGACAAACGAATATGCCACACCGGGGACAGAAGTGACTATCAACGGAAACTATTTTATTGACGACCCGAACGTGCCGCTCAGCATCACAATGGGTAATGTGCCTGTAACCGAAATCACCAGCATCAGCCAAAACGCTGTAAGCTTCGTCATTCCACAAGGCGTATCAACCAGCTACATCAATGTGACTTCTATCTACGGCACCGGGAAATCTACCTTCCGCTATATGGAAAGCAATGTATTGTTCGATTTCGACAACGATGGTGACGATGCCTTATACAATTACAATGGATGGCATGCGCCCACCATCGGCACACTGACAGAAATTGCCCCGATAGACAACAACTATCTGATATTCCAAGGCAACCTGGACAATGGCACTTGGGACGACAGCCATTTCGCTTTCGAATACTGGCCAAATGGAGACGATGATACTCCTTACCTGAATACGTTGACCGAATTCAATGATTTGGATAACCTGCAATTCAAGTTCGAAGTCAACATTCCAGATGCCTGGAGTGCCTGCGCGATGCAAATCATGCTGACAACCAACAGCGAAGTAAGCGGTTCGAACCAAAACAACAGCTTCTTCCAGAACGAAACTTTCCCACGCGCCCTTTGGATTCCGTGGCAGTCATCCGGAAGCTACACCACCGACGGCTGGACTACAGTGACCATTCCATTGTCTGAATTCCGTTTCGGTTCATCCGGAACAGCTATTAACGCACTTTCCTCAACAGATATCACAGGATTGACTATCTTTGTGTATGGCGGAGGAGTGACCGGTACGGCATGTAACCCGACTATCTGCATCGACAACGTGCGTATCGTACCTATGTATTAACCTTATTAATATGTATCAACAATGAAAACAAATAGAATCTTAACACTTTGCCTGGCAGGGTTGCTTCTTACGGGAAGCGGTATATCCTTCACATCCTGCCAAGGTGACGATGTAGATACCAACCAATTCACAGGAGGTATCAGCCTGAATGTATTCGGCCCGTGCCCGGTAGCACGTGGAGGAGAACTCCGTTTCATTGGTAGCGGCATGAATCAAGTGACGGCTATATCCATACCCGGATGTGCGGATATCACCGACATACAGGTCATCAGCGACCGTGAAATCCGTGTCACCGTTCCGCAAGAAGCAGGGGAAGGATATGTTATCTTAAAAACACCTGCCGGAGATATACAGACCGAAACCAAGATTACATATACAGAGCCTATTTCGTTGGAAAGTTTCAGCCCGACTAATGTACTTCCAGGAGAAACAATCACTATCACCGGTGATTACCTGAATCTGATGCAGAAAGTGATTTTTGCTGATGAAGTGGAAGTGGATTATACCGATTTTATTGAACATACCCGCCAACGCATTACGCTGACCGTGCCCGAAGAAGCTCAAAGCGGACTCATCATCCTGTCGGACACGGCAGAGATTCCAAACCAAATTTATTCGGAAGAAGAACTGACGGTAATTCTGCCTTCGGTTAATAACGTTAGCCAACTGGACAATGCCAAACCGGGAAATACGGTAGAGATACAAGGACAACACTTGAATCTGGTAAAGCAAGTACGGACCAGTAATGGAAGTGAAGCAGAATTTGTAGTAACAAACGATGAAATACTTCGCTTTGAAATCCCTGCCGATGCAACCGATGGCGAAATGGTGATGGTTCCTGCATCAGGCGTGGAAGTGCCGGTTGCCAACCTGACAATGGCTGTGCCGACCGATGTGCAGGCAACCCCTGCCACCGGACTCCGTGCTGGAAGCACTCTCACCCTGACCGGAAAGAATATGGAATTGATTGCCAACGTGACTTTCCCCAACGTAGCCGAACCTGTAGCTTTGGCTTCGCAAACCGAAGAACAAGCAACCGTCGTTATGCCCGAAATGGCACAAAGCGGCAACTTGATGCTGAACACCGGAAGCGGGAAACAAGTAGCCGTAGCCATCGAAACATTAAAACCGGTAGTTAGCGGATATACTCCAACAACCGTTTCGGCAGGTGAAAGCGTAACACTAAACGGAAGCAACCTTGACCTAATCGCCTCTATTACATTTGGCGACGGAGAAGCAGTTGCGGTTACGCCAAGTGCAACACCGGATATAGAAGTGCCTATCACCACCGCAGAAGGCGAAGTAACCGTTATCGTCACCATGGCAAACGGCGAAAGCGTAACTTGCCCTACATTGAACGTAACCCAACCACAATGTTGCTACATCACTTCATGGCCTGAAGAAGACATCAAGTCTGGAGCACTGCTTGAAGTAAGCATCGAAAACAGTGACAAGCTAACCTCTGTACAACTGAACGGAAACACCGTACAGTACATTGTACGAGACGGAAGCCTTCTGATTTCACTGCCTGCCGATGTATCTGGCGAGGCTACACTGACGCTCGTATCTTCGAATGGCGAAATGCCTTACACCATCAGTATCGCCGACGGAGCAGCCGTAGTCATCTATGCCGGACCTGCCGTGAACGCTGGCAATTGGGAAGGCTATGTGCAATTAGGCAGTGAACTCTTCGCTGATGCTCATGTCGGCTCTATCATCACCGTCTACATCTCGAATATCGGAGCAGACGCACAAGGGGCTTTCCAGAACAGCAGTTGGAGTTCCATTGACCCCGCATACGATGGATTCGCACTCTCGGGAGATTCGTTTACAATGGTTGTCAACGAAAACATCCTAAGCCAGATCCAGTCGGGCGGACTGATTGTAAAAGGAAAGAATTATACCATCGAATCAGTTACCATACTTAACTAATGACGATTATGAAAAAACTACATATATTATATACTTTCGCTGCGGCTGTCTTTTTATTAGCCGCTTGCGACACCGACGTAGAACACGACATCGCCCAAGTAGATGCTCCTATATTCGTTTCGGCAACCCCTGAAACAGGAAGCACCGTAAAAACAGGCAATGTCACCGTCACCCTGCAATACGACAAGAACATCTATTTCGCTTCTGAAGATGCCAGCCAAATCAGCATATCTGATAATGGAACGGTAGTAAGTGCCGATGTCATCGGAGTAAGCAATACACTGACCATCGTGGCAAACTGCCCCAACCGTGGAGCTACTTACACGCTTACCGTTCCTGCCGGACTGGTAACAGGTCCCAACCAAATGCCAGCACCCGAAGTAAGCTTGACGCTCAGCACAACCGGACTCAATACCACACCGGTAAATTCGCTGACTGCCGAAGCACAACAGGTATACGACTTCTTGGTGGAAAACTTCGAGACACGTACCCTTTCCGCTACAATGGCTGTAGACGGTGTATCGGGACAGACCGGAAGTTGGAACACCGCCGATGCCGAACAAGTATACCAATGGACCGGACAATATCCGGCTATGAACTGCTTCGACTACCTGCACTTGGCTTCTTCACCGTCCAATTGGATTGACTACTCCGACATCACTCCTGTGAAAAACTGGTGGGACAACGGAGGCATCGTACTCGCCATGTGGCACTGGAACGTTCCAAAGACAGAAGGTGATACTAATACAAACAACTACACCTCAACCCTAAGCGAAACGGCATTCAACATGGACAATGCCTTTACCGAAGGAACGTGGGAATACCGTACCGTACAAGCTGACCTTGAAAAGATGGCAGGTTACCTCAAACTGTTACACGACGCAAACATTCCGGTCATCTGGCGTCCGCTGCACGAAGCTGCAGGAGGATGGTTCTGGTGGGGTAAGAACGCCGACAGTTTCAAGAAGCTCTGGATTCAGATGTTTGATTACTTCAAAGCGCAAGGCTTGAATAACCTGATTTGGGTATGGACCAGCGAAACAGGCGATGCCGACTGGTATCCGGGTGATGCGTATGTAGATATTATCGGGCGCGACTTGTACGGCAACGATGCTGCCGACTGCGCTTCGCAATACCAAACCCTCATCAACGACTTCGGCAACAAGATGATTACGCTGAGCGAATGCGGTTATTCGGAATATACCGATTCCACTGTCGGCCTGCTTTCCGAACAGTGGAATGCAGGAGCGCGCTGGTTGTGGTTCATGCCGTGGTATGATTCGGCGGAAAGTACCTCATTTCATGCCGATGAAGCATGGTGGCAGGACGCGATGAATCAGGATTACGTGGTTTCGCGTGACGAACTTCCGGATTTCAGATAACTTCAAGTGAAAAGTAAAAGGATGGCGGGTTGACGTGTCAAGCAGGTTTCGCCATCCTTTTTTTGTTTCTGTTATCCTTGCAGAAATAGTTTCTGAGGGTGTTCCGATGTTTTCGGAAACATGTGCCTGACGGCAGAATTTATTTTTATATTTGCGTAAAAGAGATTTTATCAATACCATTAAAAACTTTGACATATAATATGAAGAAACTGATTGCAGTCGCGCTGCTGGCATGTGGCTGGGGTGCGGCGGAGGCAAAAGTTACTTTGCCTGAAATCTTGAGTGACAACATGGTGCTCCAGCAGCAGACGGACGTGCGCTTGTGGGGCTGGGCTGCTCCGAATGGGAGCATAACGGTGAAACCTTCGTGGAGCGACAAGGTTTACCGTGCGCAGGCCGACGGAGAAGGCAGATGGATCCTTTCGGTCGCTACCCCTGCAGCGGATTATACTGCGCGTTCCATTGAGATTTCCGACGGAGAACCGGTAGTGCTGAAGAATATACTGATCGGCGAAGTGTGGTTCTGTTCAGGGCAGTCCAATATGGAAATGCCTTTGGCGGGATTTGACAACTGTCCCATCGAAGGGGCGAACGAAGTGATAGCCTCCTCGTCGCAATGGAAAGGAATCCGTGTGGCTACGGTAGAGAAGAACGGCCAGTTGAAGCCGGTCGACCGCTGCAAGGGAGTCTGGAAAGTAAGCAGTCCGGAAAATGCTCCGAGATTCAGTGCTACGGCTTTCTTTTTTGCGCGGATGATGAATCGGGTGCTTGATGTTCCGATCGGCATTATCAATTGCAGTTGGGGAGGCTCTAAAGTGGAAGGATGGCTTCCTGCCGAGATCGTTTCGCAGTACCCCGATGTAGACCTTAAACGCGATATCCGGAAGGAAGAACCGCACGACTGGTGGCATTACCTGAGTCCGACATTGATGTATAACGGTATGCTGAAACCTCTTCAGAACTATACCATAAAAGGTTTTCTGTGGTATCAGGGCGAATCGAACGTAGGTTCCCACAAAACTTACGGAGAGCGTCTGAAAACAATGGTGGACCTCTGGCGCAAGGCGTGGGGGATTGGCGAACTGCCTTTCTATTTTGTGGAACTGGCTCCGTATGGAAGCTTCGAAGGGACGGGATCGGCTCTGTTGAGGGAAGCCCAGTATAAAGCCCAGTCGCTGATACCGAACAGTGCGATGATTTCAACAAACGATTTGGTAGAGCCTTACGAGGCATGGAATATTCACCCGAAAGACAAGAAGCATGTGGGAGAGCGCCTGGCGTATCAAGCTTTGGTGAAGACTTATCATGTAGGCGGAATCGAGGCCGACAGCCCAGCCTGCAAGTCGATGACGGTGGAAGGAAATGCGGCAATGCTCGATTTTGTTCATGCGGACAACGGATTCAACCGGTTGAAAGGCATGGAAGGATTCGAGATGGCCGGCGAAGACCGTGTGTTCTATCCGGCCCAGGCAGAGGTGGCCGGCAAGAACCGGATTAAGGTGACTTGCGACAAGGTGGCGAAGCCTGTTGCCGTGAGATATGCTTTCCGCGATTATTTTCCCGGAAATGTAGCCAATCTGCGCGGTCTTCCGCTGATACCTTTCCGTACGGACGATTGGGAATAAATCGAGTAGGAGGAAAACGAAGTAGTTTTCTTCCTACTTTCGTTTTCCGACCTCTCACACCACCGTACGTGCCGTTCGGCATACGGCGGTTCCTTAGTGCTGATGCAATTTGACATATAAGTCCACAAGGCAAGGGTAGCCTTGAAGTTTTAGCCTCTCGTTATTCATGGCTCGGCATAGTATCGGACTTCCTGCCGTGTTCCAATATCCACCGCGAGTATTGGCCCATTGCCAAGCTCGCCGCCTGTCTATGCCACATCTCACGAGATTCTTGAACCTTGCGCCGACTTTCTTCCAGCTCTTCCAGACATAACTCCGTATTCTGTGACGAAGCCACTCATCCGTCGATTGGAGGATGTTACGCATATCAGCCAATTTAAAGTAGTTCATCCACCCATTGATGAACCGGTTCAGCTTGTCTTTCAGTTTTGCGTATCCCCAACCCTTACTTCTTGAGGTAGTCCTTTCAGTTTCGCTTTCATCTTAGCAACTGACTTGGGATGCAGGCGCAGACGGCATTGCCCGTTCATCACATAGAAAGAGTAACCCAAATACTTCACCCTGCCCACGTATGCCACTTCTGTCTTTTCCCGGTTCACTTTAAGGTGAAGCCGTGATTCGATAAAAGTGGCGATACTCTCACGGACGCGTTCAGCTGCACGCCTGCTACGGACTAATATCATGCAGTCGTCTGCATAGCGGACAAACTTGTGACCCCTGCGGGCGAGTTCCTTGTCGAGTTCGTCAAGCATGATGTTTGCCAGCAGAGGGCTTAACGGACCGCCTTGGGGAACACCTTCCACACTTTCCTCATAGCTGCGTCTGACCATGACGCCTGCCGTAAGGTACTTGTGGATGAGGGATATTACACGTCCGTCACGTATGGTGCGGGAAAGTATCCTTATCAGCATGGCGTGGTTCACCGTGTCGAAAAAGCGTTCAAGGTCAAGGCACACGCAGTATTTATAACCTTGGGTGATATATTCCTGCGCACGCCTTAATGCCTTGTGGCAGCTTCGATGAGGGCGGAAGCCAAAGCTGTTGTCACTGAACTGGCGTTCATAGATGGGAATCAGTATTTGGCTGATGGCTTGTTGGATTACCCTGTCCACCACCGTCGGGATACCAAGTGGACGTTTCTTGCCGTTATCCTTCGGGATTTCTACACGGAGGACAGGACTCGGGCGGTATCTGCCCGATTTCAAGGATTCCACAAGTTCATCTTTGTGTTCTTTCAGACAGCCGCCCAATTCCTCGGTCGACAGTCCGTCTACTCCACCGCTGCCGTGATTGCGCTTAACTTGCAGGTAAGCACGGTTAAGGTTATCCGGCGAGAGGATGAACTCCAATAGGTTTCCACGTTCAAATTGCACTTCCTTGAGATTGTTTTCAGTCATGTCCATGAAGGTCTGCACCCCCTCATAGCTTTCGCATTCCGTGCTATCCTTTTGAGGGCGGCTATCGGTTGACCTCGGTATTTTCTGCATTCTTCCCTTCATGGAGTGACTTTCATTTACTGCTCAATTGACTGATGGTTCAGCCCTTCCCCGAGTTGAGTAGAAAAGAAAAAAAACGGGTACTATGGCCTCTGCTGACTTCTCATGGCAAGCTTTACTCCGTACTTCGGAATTTCATCCTCCGCACGTCCATGAGACCTCCCCAGTTAAGGACATGCTCTTTCCATCTTATACCTGCTTGATTTACTTAGGGCATTTCCGTATAGCTATCGGACTTTGACTTGTTCAGTAGTCTTATCCATGCCCATTAGCCTTATATCAAGTTTCTGTACGTTAGGCCAGATGTTTGCCGCCAGCTTCCTTCAGATTCCAACTCACGATGGACACCCTTGCTCTTGGCTATACACTTCCCGCTATCGGGCGTGTTACGGACTTGCACCGCTTAGAGAATGTTCGTGCTGGGCGAACTAAAAAAGAGCCGCATCCGGCATTTGTCCGGAGCGGCCCTTTCTGATTATAAAAAACCTCTCTCTTTTTCTTGCTCAAGTCAGCTTATCTTCTGTCATACTGACCGTACATTGCCTTTGCGCTCCATTCCAAATTCTTTCTGATGGTGCGGAGCAAACTTTTTACCTCTTTCATAATACCTAAAGTTTAGTTTTGTTATCCTTAAAAATGCTGCCTTCTTATGTGAAGGACACTTTGTTTGTGTTTGTTTATATGTTTTACAGCACAAAAATAAGGCCGTTTTATGAATTGTCATCAGAAAGGGAGAGAAAATTTGCATTCTCCCCTTATTTCTTGATATGTATCAAAGAGGAGAGGGTGATGCTGTCCGTTTTGTCAGTCGGCTTTTTCTCCGGAACACTTTCCGACAGCCTCGTTTGCCTGCCGGATCAGCCTGATTGTAGTAGTGTCGGACGAGAATACCGAATTTAGCCCTTGCGCTTCTTGCGCCGGGTCGCCGGTATAGTCATCTCCCGGCTTCCAGAACGAGTGAGAGGCAGACAATGTTGCATTTCCTCCCCACGCCCAGAAGTTGCATCCCGCAAGAAGTCCTCCGGTGCGGGCATTTTCGCTTACCAGACTGAAGATGAAGCTGTAGTAGTCGTCACGTGCGGTTACTGATGCTTCTTTGTTGAAGCGGAAGCCGTCGCGGGGATATCCGAACTCTTCGATGACGATCGGCTTGCTGTATTTGCGTGCTATGGCGAGATGCTCATCGATGTATGCTTTTGTTTCTTTCCTGGCAGAGTCAAGACATTCTGTCAGCCGGTCTTCTTTGGCCCACCCCCAGTTGTATGGCCAGATGTGGATGTTCATGTAGTCAACATGCCTGTCGGCATGGATTTTCTCAAACAGTTGCAAATCTTCTTCGCATCCGTGTTTCCCTTCGCTTCCGGTAGAAATGAGCTGATTGGGTGCCAGCGAATCAATCAGTGCAGCTGTTTCTCCGATCCATTGCGCAAAAGCGTCTTTGTTTTCCGGTGAGAAAGCTCTTGGCTCGTTTCCTATTTGCCACGACATTACGGTGGGATCGTCCGTATATTTCACTCCCGTATAGCGGTTGGTACGTGTGATGATGTCTTTTACATAATTGGCGAACAGTTTTTTTGCCTTTTCAGATCGCGGGAACTGCTTCACATAATCCATGTATGCCGGCCATCCGTCTACTGCCGGAACCGGTGCCTTGCCGTGTCCTGCCCATTCCAGATATTGTCCGTATCCTCCGCTCCATTCCCAGGAATTGTTGAGATAGAGCACAGCCAGCATGTCCCGTTTACGCATTTCTGCCAGCAGATAGTCAAGTCCGGCCAGAATGGTGTCGTTGTATACGCCGGGAGCTGTCTGCAGGGTGGGTTCTACTTTGGCGGGCACTCCGCGTCTGCCGTCAGATCCTACCAGAATCCGCAGGTTGTCTACGCCCATCGACTTGAGCGAATCAAGTTCGGCTGTCAGGCGCATGCGGTTTCCTCCTGTTCCTTCCGAACCAAGGATGGCGCCATACCAGAAGTTGGCTCCCACATAATAATACGGTTGGTTGTGGCGGATAAACTGTCCGTCTTTGACTGAAACGAAAGGGCTTCCGTCGTTTGCCTGTTTGGGTGATGAGCATGACAATCCTGCCACACATGCCATCACGCAGAAAAAGATTTGTTTCCTCATGATATAAAGGTTAAGTGTTTTGTGGGTAAAGTTAGGCGAATGTGTCTGGATTGTCTTCTACTTTCTTATCAAAAACTGATACTATGCTGCCGGGGGTGAAAAACTAAGGCCGTTATGCGTGCTGTCGGCGGCAAGGCTATATGTGATGTATACAAACGCTTGTTGGAATCCTTATTCGGCAGCCGGAAATAAAAATCCCCGTAACCTTTAGAAGTTACAGGGATTTATTATGCTGATTAATTAGTCAGAATTACTTGTTCAGAGCCAGAGCTACGTTAACGGCGCAAGCTACAGTACATCCTACCATCGGGTTGTTTCCGATACCCAGGAATCCCATCATTTCTACGTGAGCGGGAACTGAAGAAGAACCTGCGAACTGAGCGTCTGAGTGCATACGTCCCATGGTGTCGGTCATACCGTAAGAAGCAGGACCTGCAGCCATGTTGTCAGGGTGAAGTGTACGTCCTGTACCGCCACCTGATGCTACTGAGAAGTAAGGCTTGCCAGCAAGTACACGTTCTTTCTTATAGGTACCTGCAACCGGATGCTGGAAGCGTGTCGGGTTGGTAGAGTTACCTGTGATAGATACGTCTACGTTTTCGTGCCACATGATAGCTACACCTTCGCGAACATCGTCGGCGCCGTAGCATTTTACTTTAGCGCGCGGACCGTCTGAATACGGAGTTTCCTTCACGATATTCAGTTCGCCGGTGAAGTAGTCGAACTTAGTCTGCACATAAGTGAAGCCGTTGATGCGGGAAATGATCATGGCAGCATCTTTGCCCAGACCGTTCAGAATGCAGCGCAAAGGGTTCTTGCGAACTTTGTTTGCCATTTCTGCGATCTTGATGGCACCTTCAGCGGCAGCGAATGATTCGTGGCCTGCCAGGAAGGCGAAGCACTGGGTTTCTTCGCGGAGCAGACGGGCAGCCAGATTGCCGTGTCCCAAACCAACTTTACGGTCGTCAGCCACAGAACCCGGGATGCAGAATGCCTGCAAGCCGATACCGATAGCTTCGGCAGCGTCAGCAGCGTTCTTGCAGCCTTTCTTCAGCGCGATGGCGCAACCTACCACGTAAGCCCATTTTGCATTCTCGAAGCAGATGCCCTGTGTTTCCTGACAAGTCAGATACGGGTCAAGTCCTGCCGCGTCACAGATTGCGTTAGCTTCTTCAATGTCTTTGATACCGTTTTCGTTCAATGCAGCAAGAATCTGCTTCATGCGACGGTCTTGACTTTCAAACTGTACTGGTCTAATCATAATCTGTGTCCTCCTATTATTCTTTACGTGGGTCAATATATTTAACTGCGCCTTGTTCGGGCTTGAAGCGGCCGTAAGTTCCGGTAACGGCTTTCAACGCTTCGTTAGCGTCTACACCCTTCTTCACTTGCTCCATGAACTTGCCCATGTGAACAAATTCGTAACCGATCACCTGATTGTCTTTGTCAAGAGCCATACGGGTGATGTAGCCTTCAGTCAGTTCGAGGTAACGGGTGCCTTTGGCTTTTGTTCCATACAGCGTACCTGTCTGGCTGCGGAGGCCCTTGCCCAAGTCTTCCAGACCTGCACCGATCATCAGACCGCCTTCAGAGAAAGCCGACTGAGTACGTCCGTAAACGATTTGCAGGAACAGCTCGCGCATGGCAGTGTTGATAGCGTCGCAAACCAAGTCGGTGTTCAATGCTTCCAGAATAGTCTTTCCCGGCAGGATTTCAGATGCCATAGCCGCAGAATGAGTCATACCTGAGCAACCGATAGTTTCTACCAGACATTCTTCGATGACACCTTCCTTCACGTTCAGTGTCAGTTTGCAGGTACCTTGCTGCGGAGCGCACCATCCGATACCGTGTGTCAAACCTGAGATGTCTTTGATTTCTTTTGCCTGAATCCATTTCCCTTCTTCGGGAATCGGAGCGGGACCGTGATTGGGTCCTTTTGCGACACAACACATGTGTTCAACTTCGTGTGAATAAGTCATATTCCTTACGTTTAGTTAGTAATAAAAATAAGTGTTCGTAAACCACTGATCAGAGAATGCTTTCCCCAATTCGCACGCAAAGTTACTCCTTTTATTTCAGTTCTGCAACGAGGCGGACCTAACTTTTTGTTGCATTTTAATGATATTTTTCTAGTAATTCTCTGTTTTGTAAAGTCCGGTTGCCAAATCGTTTCTCTGTATGGTATTTTCCTTGTATATTTGCCGTGGATTTCTTTATCTTCAGTCTGGAGATATGCATATCCAGCTTGGAGATATATGTCTTTAAACTGAAGATGCACATCTCCAGCCTGGAGATTGAAAATGTATGCCGGCGAATGTTAGTAAAAAACGATTATGGAAAAGAACGGAATTGTGATCAGTGACTCGGCCCTGCGCGAAGGGGCGGAGAAAGGAATGGATGCTTTTTTGCAGGTGTTCATCGATGCCTATCTGAAGGTTATGGAAGGAGAAGGTTTCGATGCGGAGAAAATGCACAGACTCAACGGCTGGCAGCATGCGCTGCTGAGCTATCATTTCTTCAGGCAGGAAGTGCTGGAGGGAGGCTTTGTGCAGCTTATACAGAACGGTTTCGGACCTTATATCTATGACAATCCTTTTGCGAAGGCGATGCGTCTGATGGGGCTGAAAGAGTTTGCGAAAATGATTTACGCCACCAAGGAGATTTATGACGAACATCGGGCCGATCTGGAAAAAGACTGTACGGAAGAGGAGTTTATGGCCATGTACGAACAGTATGAGGCGTTCGATGACTTTGAGGACGAGTTTATCAGTGAAGAGGAGGAGATTACGGAACAGATAGCGCGCTACGTAGACGGGCATATCGGAGATTTTGCGGAGATAAGCCAGGATGACGGCGAATAGAGCCGTTTTTTTATGTTAAAAATTCCGGGCGAGTGCAGTGCTTTCGCTTTGTTTGCATTTATTTTACAAACGATTATCTAAAAACTATAAAAACAGAATTGAAGAACATGAAAAGATTTAAGTGGGCGGCTCTGGTTGCCGCAATGGTGTCTATGGTGGGGTTTACGTCGTGTCTGAATAATGACGATGATGGTACGCGTACCACTTTGGGGTATTTCCGTGCTGTGGGGAATTATGGCGCAGTGTATTTTCAAGACATGTATGATTTCAAATATCAGCCGACAACTTCCCTTATGGATAGTCCGACGTCCGAACTGGCTTTTTTGTATTTTACCTATAACCAGAACGACATTACGCAAGGAGCTACGAGCATCGACATTACGCTGTTGCAGAATCCGACTTATCTGAAACGTCTTTATGTCGGCACCACCCTTCCGGATGAAAAAGAAACGGTGTCGTTGGTTGATCTGAGCAGCGCCAATGGAGGAATTTGGGGCGTAAATGAATTCCTGGTATTGTCACCGACCTATTTGCTGAAATCGGGAACAACTGATGAAAATCTGACTGAAGAGCTTGCAAACCATCGTCTGGAAGTGTACTATGATGCAAATGAGAACACCAATACAAGCACGCTGACTCTTAATTTGCGGTATACGATAAGTGGGGCGACCGCGCCTGAAGAAGGCTCTGATGCAGAACATTGGGCTGATGAATACACGGTTCCTTATACGGACGCCGTATACGTAAGACTTTCAGACGTGATATCTCAGTATCAGGTAAATAACTCGGGAAACGATCCGGAAAAAATTGTTGTGGAATACGAAGACTACAATGGCTCTGGCAGTGTTCCTACTATGGATCCCGACAAGAAACTCAGCAGGACTATTTCTTACGATTGGGTTAAGGTTTCGGATGACCAGTGATCCCATTCCAGTGAAAAATCTGGAAGCCGCGTCAAACTGAAAAAAGTTTAAAACTGTGCCGTTTTCAGTTTGATGCGGCTTCTTTTTTCTTGGAAAGAATACTTTTTTATACCTTTGTAGTTCATTTCTTGTTTGACCGATTGAAAACGAAAGATATAGAACATGGATTATAAGGATTTGTTCAGAAAAATAGCATTGCTGCTTTCGAATCCCTCCAGGTTTTGGGGCGAAACAGACGGCATGTGCAGCCGGAATGTACAGATGGATTTCGTGTATCCGCTGATCGGCCTGTGTGGGCTGGCAGAGTTTGCCGGCACATTCATCCATTATGACGGCGCTGCCGGCGAACTTTTCCAGTGGGCGCTGATGCGCTGCTGTGCCGTGGCCGTTGCTTTGTTCGGAGGCTTTTTTCTGGCTGCCTACCTGGTGGAAAGAATTTGCGGTCGATGGATGCCGAAGAATGTTTCCAGGAGCGACATTCAGACTTTTGTGGGCTATTCCATGGTTGTGATTTTTGTACTCGACATTGTGTGCAGCTTTTATTCGATCCTGATCTTGCAGTGGATTCTGCAGCTTTATACGATTCTGATCGTGTTTGAAGGCGCGAGAAGGTTCTTGAAGGTGGACGAGGAAAAACTTACGCTTTATACGGTGGCAGCTTCTGTTGTCATCTTGCTTTCTCCTGCCTTGATTGAATTTATATTTAACAAACTGACTGTAATACTGAACTGATGAAAGAGAAGACGAACAATAATGTCAATATAAAGAATAAGCGTGCATCGTTCGACTACGAATTTATTGACACCTATACGGCGGGCATTGTTCTGACGGGTACTGAAATCAAATCCATCCGCCAGGGAAAGGCAAGCCTGGTGGATACCTACTGCTTTTTCTCAAAAGGAGAACTGTGGGTGAAGAACATGCACATAGCCGAGTATTTCTACGGCTCGTACAATAATCATCTGGCACGCCGTGACCGCAAGCTTCTCCTCACAAAGAAGGAACTCCGCAAGCTGGAACGCACCTCGGCCGAACCCGGATTTACCATTGTGCCTGCACGTCTGTATATCAACGAGAAGGGACTGGCAAAGGTGGTTGTCGCATTAGCCAAAGGTAAAAAGCAGTACGACAAGCGGCAAACGTTGAAAGAGAGAGAAGACAAGCGGATGATGGACCGTATGTTCAAACGTTGACCGGGATTTTCTTCTTCCAAAACATACAGAAATATGCCAACAATACAGGAACAGATAAACGGACGCATACTGGTGCTCGACGGGGCAATGGGCACAATGATTCAGCGGTATAACTTGTCGGAAGCGGATTTCCGTGGAGAACGTTTCAAAGATGTGCCGGGAATGATGAAAGGAAACAATGACTTGCTCTGCCTCACTCGCCCTGACATAATAGAAGAAATTCATCGCAAGTATCTGGAAGCGGGGGCGGATATCATCGAAACGAACACGTTTAATGCCACTTCGGTGTCTATGTCGGATTATCACACGGAAAACTGCTGCCGTGAAATCAATCTGGAGGCTGCGCGTCTGGCACGCCGTGTGGCGGATGAATATACTGCCCGCACGCCCGGCAAACCCCGTTTTGTCGCTGGTGCGGTCGGACCTACCAACAAGACTTGTTCTATGAGTCCGGATGTGAACAATCCGGCTTTCCGCGCCTTGACTTTCGACGTACTGCAAGCGGCTTATCGCGAACAGATGGAGGCTTTGCTTGAAGGCGGGGTGGATGCAATTCTGATTGAAACTATATTTGATACGCTGAATGCGAAAGCCGCTATTGCTGCGGCCGAATCAGCGATGCAGAAAACGGCGCGGAAGGTTCCGCTGATGCTTTCCGTCACGGTTTCGGATACGGGCGGAAGAACGCTGTCCGGCCAGACGCTTGATGCGTTTTTGGCTTCCGTACAGCATGCCGGCATTTTTTCTGTCGGTCTGAACTGTTCGTTCGGAGCCCGGCAGTTGAAGCCTTTCCTGGAGCAGCTGGCACGCCACGCTCCTTATTATATCAGCGCTTACCCCAATGCGGGCCTCCCCAATTCGTTGGGCGAGTACGACCAGACTCCCGAAGAAATGGCCGCAGAGATAAAGGAATATATAGATGAAGGGCTGGTGAACATCGTAGGGGGGTGCTGCGGTACGACGGAAAAATATATTGCGGCCTATCAGCCGCTGGTGCGTGGAGCACGTCCGCATGTTCCGGTTCCCAAGCCGGAAACCTTGTGGCTTTCGGGGCTTGAATTGCTGGACGTTACTCCTGAAATCAATTTTGTGAATGTGGGCGAGCGTTGCAATGTGGCAGGTTCGCGCAAGTTTCTCCGGCTGGTCAACGAAAAAAAATACGATGAAGCTCTTGCCATCGCACGCAAGCAAGTGGAAGACGGAGCGCAGATTCTGGATGTGAACATGGATGACGGCTTGCTGGATGCAGTTGCCGAGATGACAAACTTTCTCAATCTGATGGCTTCTGAACCGGATGTGGCTCGTGTGCCTGTGATGATTGATTCGTCTAAGTGGGAAGTGATCCGGGCTGGGCTGAAGTGCGTGCAGGGAAAGTGTGTGGTCAATTCCATTTCGCTGAAAGAGGGTGAAGAAACATTTCTGGAACATGCCCGCGAAATCAGGCGGATGGGAGCGGCTGTGGTAGTCATGGCTTTTGATGAACGGGGGCAGGCAGATACGTTTGAGCGTAAGATTGAAGTTTGCGAACGGGCTTACCGCCTGTTGGTCGGTAAGTTGGATTTCAATCCGGTTGACATCATTTTCGACCCGAATGTCTTGGCTGTTGCTACAGGCATTGAAGAGCACAGCAATTACGCGGTTGACTTTATCAAGGCAGCCAGATGGATACGCAGGCATTTGCCCGGAGCGCATGTCAGCGGAGGGGTGAGCAATCTCTCGTTTTCTTTCCGGGGCAACAATTACATCCGTGAGGCTATGCATGCAGTGTTTCTTTATCATGCTATCCGCGAAGGCATGGATATGGGAATAGTCAATCCGAGTACCTCTGTACTCTATACGGATATTCCGGCTGATGTGCTGGAGCGTATTGAAGATGTGGTGCTGAATCGCCGCTCCGATGCGGCCGAGCGTCTGGTGGAGGTTGCCGAGCGGCTGAAAGCGGAGAGGGACGAAGCGGGAAGCGCAGGTGCACAGACCCATCAGGCGTGGAGGGAAGACACCGGAGTTGAAGAACGTCTGCAATATGCCTTGGTCAAAGGTATCGGTGATTATCTGGAAGAGGATCTTGATGAGGCGCTGGCAAAGTATCCGAATGCGGTAAGTATCATCGAAGGACCGCTGATGGATGGCATGAACAGGGTAGGCGAACTGTTCGGTTCCGGCAAAATGTTTTTGCCGCAGGTAGTAAAGACAGCCCGCACGATGAAAAAAGCCGTGGCCTTTCTTCAGCCTTATATTGAGGCGGAAAAGCAGGAAGGTGCCCGAAAGGCAGGAAAGGTGCTGCTGGCAACGGTGAAAGGGGACGTGCATGATATCGGAAAGAATATTGTATCGGTTGTGATGGCCTGCAATAATTATGAAATTGTTGATTTGGGTGTGATGGTGCCGGCAGAAAAGATTGTGGAAACGGCAATCCGTGAGCGGGTGGACATTGTGGGGTTGAGCGGATTGATTACTCCGTCGCTTGAAGAAATGGTGCATGTAGTGGGTGAGATGCAGCGTGCAGGTCTGCATGTTCCGGTAATGATCGGAGGGGCTACGACTTCCAAACTGCATACGGCCTTGAAGATTGATCCTGCTTATGGCGGTACGGTCGTTTATTTGAAAGACGCCTCTCAGAATGCACCCGTTGCGGCGCGTTTGCTGAATCCGGATACGGCAAAACATTTTGCGGAAGAGCTTGCGGCTGAATATGAGCGTCTGCGCGAAAGTAACCGTATGAAAACGGTAAGTACCGTTTCGTTGGAAGAGGCGCAGAAAAACCGGCTGAATCTTTGGGACTGAAACTTTTAATACTGGCAGTATATGAATGTACAAATCGAAGAAGGATGGAAACGGGTTTTGGCTCCGGAATTTGAAAAGCCTTATTTTAAAGAGTTGACCGATTTTGTCAGGCAGGAATATCGTGCCACCACAGTATATCCCCCGGGGCGGCTGATATTCAACGCGTTCAATCTTTGCCCTTTCGACAAGGTGAAGGTCGTGATTATCGGTCAGGATCCGTATCATGGGCCGGGACAGGCTCATGGATTGTGCTTTTCGGTGAATGATGGCATTCCTTTCCCTCCTTCGTTGCAGAATATATTCAAAGAAATTCATGACGATTTGGGTATGCCGATTCCTGCAAGCGGGAACTTGACAAGATGGGCAGAGCAGGGGGTGCTTTTGCTGAACGCTACCTTAACAGTGCGTGCCCATCAGGCTGGCTCTCATCAGGGGAAAGGCTGGGAGATTTTTACCGATGCGGTAATTCGTGTGCTCGCTGAAAGCCGTGAGCATCTTGTTTTCATCTTATGGGGATCATACGCTCAGAAAAAAGGTGCCTTTATCGACCGGCAAAGGCATCTTGTACTGACATCCGTACATCCTTCTCCCTTGTCAGCTTATCATGGTTTCTTTGGAAACAGGCACTTCAGCCGGACCAATGCTTATCTTGTGGAGAACGGAGAAACTCCGATACAGTGGTAAGTCCGGAAGCAGACTGGAGCAAGAACAGAAATTCAAATGCAGAAACACAAGGCTGCAAAATTCGGTGTCTGTCTTGAGGAACCTTCTTTTGTGGCCTTGTGTCTCTGCATTCAATAGTTTGCCGGTATTTTTCTTAGCTTGCAGTATTGTGCCGTTAAATCAGCTGCATGCCCAGTTTTTCACATTCCTTGCGCATATCTTCCGGCCATATGCTTGCCTGGATTTCTCCGATATGTCCTTTTTTGAGATAGAGCATACACAGGCGTGACTGTCCGATACCTCCTCCGATTGTGAGAGGCAGCGTTCCTTCCAGCAGGCGTCGGTGGAAATACAGCTTGGTGCGTTCTTCTTTTCCGGCCAGTTCCAGCTGCTTCAGCATTGCTTCCTTGTCTACGCGTATACCCATTGATGAGATTTCAAAGGCACGTCCCAATACGCTGTTCCATACCATCAGGTCACCGTTCAGTCCCGGCAGGCCGGTCTTGGGATCGATCGTAGTATAATCGTCATAGTCCGGAGCGCGCAGGTCGTGCGGTTGTCCGTTGCTCAGCTTGCAGCCGATACCGATGATAAACACGGCACCGTAACGTTCGGTAATGAGGTTTTCGCGTTCTTTTGCCGTTTTGTCGGGGTACATCTGCAGCAAGTCTTCTGCATGGATGAAATGCACGTCATGTGCAAGGAAAGGAGTGATTTGCGGATACATTTCACAGATCATGTATTCGGTGCGCCGCATGGCAGCATAGATGCGAGTGACAATGCTTTTCAAGAATTCAACAGTGCGTTGTTCGGGAGTGATTACTCGTTCCCAGTCCCACTGGTCAACATAGAGCGAATGGATGTTTCCGAGCTCTTCATCTGCCCGTATCGCATTCATGTCCGTGTATATGCCGTATCCCGGTTCGATTTTATAATCGGCCAGTGTCAGCCGTTTCCATTTTGCAAGCGAGTGCACTACTTCAGCTTCCTTATCTCCCAAGTCTTTGATGGGGAAAGTAACAGGGCGTTCCGTTCCGCTGAGGTCATCGTTGATGCCCATTCCTTTCAGTACGAAAAGCGGTGCCGTTACACGGCGCAGGCGGAGTTCGGATGACAGGTTCTGCTGGAAAAACTCCTTTATTTGTTTAATGCCCAGCTCGGTTTGTTTCATGTCGAGCAATGGCTTGTAGTTCGCAGGTTTTATAAGATAGCTCATACTTCGGTTTGTTTTGTTATTATTGTATATGTTTGGCAAAGATAGCCTTATTTTGTAAATGTGCAATATGTTTCTTTGGAAAACTTGTCAAAATGATTGTTCTTCTGCTGTGATAGCGTTATTTTGAAAATCGTTTGTTGTCTGCTTTTATTTCATGGATTGCTGTTGTCCATAGGGCAGATGCGCAAAAAATAGCCTGCCGTTCTCACTTGACAGACGGCAGGCCTTGATTCATTTTTTTACCGAAAAGCAGGCTTATCGGTTCTTGTACATATTTTCGTAGTAATTCTGATAGTCACCGCTCGTTACGTTCTTCACCCATTCCTGATTGTCCAGATACCATCTGATTGTCTTTACGATTCCGTCTTCGAATTTGGTTTCGGGATACCAGCCCAATTCATTCTTGATTTTTGTCGGGTCGATGGCATAACGCTGGTCATGTCCCAAGCGGTCTTTTACAAATGTAATCAGCGAATCGTTGATCCAGTCGATATTGATTTGTCCGTCGGAGCCGATTTCTTTTTTCTTGAGTACAGAACGGTATGCCGGCTCTTCTGTCATCAGACGATGGATGGTGGCGATTGTCAGTTTGACGATTTCTATATTTTGTTTTTCGTTGTGTCCTCCCACGTTGTATATCTCCCCGTTGCGTCCGTGCTGGATTACCATGTCGATGGCTTTGCAGTGGTCTTCGACATACAGCCAGTCGCGGACATTGGTCCCGTTGCCATAAACCGGAAGACGTTTTCCCTCGAGAATATTCTTGATTATCAGCGGTATCAGTTTTTCAGGGAAATGGTAAGGGCCGTAGTTGTTTGAGCAGCGTGTAATGGTGACCGGCATCTTATAGGTGTCGCGATAAGCCATTACGATAAGGTCGGCGCTGGCTTTTGAGGCGCTGTACGGGCTGTGCGGGCAGATTGGAGTTTCTTCAGTGAAATATCCTTCATCTCCCAGCGAGCCATAGACTTCATCCGTTGAAACCTGATGATAGCGCACACCCTTTCTCCATGTGGGATAGCCATATTCATCCTTGCCTGTCACCCACGCACGGCGGGCTGCGTCAAGCAGGTTTTGAGTGCCGAGAATGTTGGTCTGCAAGAACAGTTGCGGATTTTCTATGCTGCGGTCAACGTGGCTTTCTGCTGCAAAGTTCACGATGTAGTCAAACTTGTATTCGGCAAACAGCTGGTCGGCCAGATTGCGGTCGCAGATATTCCCTTTGACGAAATAACAGCGTTCGTTGTCAATGTCATCGGCAATTGTTCCCAGATTGCCGGCATAAGTCAATGCATCAAGAACCACCACTTTTATGTCATCGTATTTTGCCAGGATGTATTTGATATAGTTGGCACCGATGAATCCGGCCGCTCCTGTTACAAGATAAGTTTTCATAATTTGGTCTTTAATTTATCGCCGCAAATTTCGGAAAGTTTTTTGAAAGTGACAAGTTTTTTTATCTTTTATCATTCAGTTCGATGACTTCCATATCTGAGAAATTTCCGTTGTCAACGGTGAAACGAACCAATGTTCTTGCCTTATGGAACCCATAGATGCCCGCCGCTCCCGGATTGATGTGCAGCAGTCCGAGCGTCTTGTCAAATTTTACTTTCAGAATGTGCGAGTGTCCGCTTATGAACAGTTTGGGCGGGTTGGCGAAGATTTGCTTGCGTATTGAGGGGTCGTATTTTCCCGGATAGCCTCCGATGTGCTTCATCAACACGCTGGCTCCGTCTACGGTGAATTGAGCTGTTTCGGGATATCGGACACGTATGTCCTGTCCGTCAATGTTGCCGTATACGGCGCGTAGCGGACGGAAGGCCGCAAGGCGTTCGGCGATTTCAGGCGAACCGATGTCGCCTGCGTGCCAGATTTCGTTGCAGCTGTCAAAATATTTCAGATAGCGTTCGTCCCAATAGCCGTGGGTGTCGGATAAGAGTCCTATTCTTGTCATGCCTGTTCTTTTTTGTTTTCGGATATGAGCAGCAGCTTGTCGCCCGGATGCAGTTCCAGTTGCCCGTTGGGAATGATGAATTCGCTGTCCCGTTTCACCAGCATCACGAGTGTTCCCTGCGGGAGCTTCATGTCGGCCAGCCTGTTCCCTTTCTGAAGCATCTCTGTTGTCAGGGTCAGATCATTGAGCGACGAGTCGATTTCGTCCGGCAATTCTACGCCGAATTCGTTTCCCTCCTTTTCCGCCGGGAGGTCAAGGTGAAGTATCCGCGCTGTTTTGGCAATGCTCATCCCCTGGATAATCAGTGAGAGCAGCGTGATGAAGAACACGATGTTGAACAGTTGCTGCGACCCTTCGATTTCTGCCAGAACCGGATAAGTGGCGAATATGATGGGAACAGCGCCGCGCAGTCCCACCCATGATACAAACAGGCGTGCCTTGTTGGTCAGTTTCCTGAACGGAAGCAGGCATAGAAACACGCTTATCGGGCGTGCCGCAAGGATCATGAAAATGCCGATGAGCATTGCTACCGCAGCTATGTCGAGCATTTCATGCGGATTGACCAGCAGTCCTAGCGTGAGGAATACGATGATCTGGAACAGCCAGGTAAGTCCGTTCATGAATGTGCTGATGTCTTTCCGGAATGCCAGCCGTGCGTTTCCTACAATCATTCCCATAATGTATACGGCCAGGTATCCGTTGCCTTTGAGCTGGTCGGTTACGGTGAATGTGATGAATACCAGGCTGAGCAGCAGGATCGGATAGAGCGAGCTGTTTGAGAGATTGATCTTGTTTACCAGCCATACGGAGAAACGCCCGGCGGCGTATCCGATCACGCCTCCGAAAAAGAACTGTATCAGCAGGTCTTTTCCTACAATCAGAAAGTTCAGGTCGTTTCCGCTGGATATGACCTGGATGAGGATGATGGTAAGCATGTAGGCCATCGGGTCGTTGCTTCCGCTTTCCAGCTCGAGCATGGGCCGGAGGTTCTGCTTCAGATTCATGTTCTGTGAGCGCAGAAGATTGAACACGGAGGCGGAGTCGGTTGACGACATGGTGGCGGCCAGCAGCATCGAAGTGAGCAGAGGCAATTGGATGTTGGTGTTGTCCCATCCCGAAATCCAGTAGATGAACGCTCCGGTGAGCAAAGTGGTCAGAAGCACGCCTAACGTAGACAGGACGATGCCGGGCTTGAGTACGGGACGGATGTCGGCGTACTTTGTGTCCATGCCTCCTGAAAAGAGGATGATGCTCAACGCTATCATTCCGATGAACTGGGCGTCGGATGCGCTGTGGAACTGCAGTCCCAGTCCGTCACTTCCGAACAGCATGCCTACAACGAGGAAGAGCAGCAAGGTCGGTATTCCGAACCGGTAGCCTGTCTTGCTGATAAGGATACTTGAAAGAATCAGGATGGAGCCGATAAGAAGAATGTTTTCTGCCGTAAATATCATGGGCTTGAGTTTTTTGTGGTTTGTGAAATGTCTGTTTTATCCATTTCCGGTGCGGCCTTTGCTGGCAAGAAAGATGGTCCGGCTCTTGAAAAAGTTTGTCTTCAGCCTGGAGATGGTTATCTTTAAGCTGAAGGTATGTATCTTTAGTCTGGAGATTTGCATCTTCAGGCTAGAGATATAGATTTTTACAGGCCGGCATAAATTTCCTGTCGGCTTTCCGCTGCATTGTCCTCATGGGACGTATGGTCAGAAATGGATACTTTTTGTTGCAAAAATAGGAATAAAAATAAAAAAATCGTTATATTTGCAATGTTTTGTTCCGTTTGTGCTTCCGGATGGCGAAGCCGCGGATGAAAAGGGAATCGGGTGAAAGTCCCGGACAGTCCCGCTGCTGTAAGCTCCATAAGCGGTTGGCCCGTTTGCTGCAAGCCACTGTTTTCCGCTGATTGTCGGGAAAACGGGAAGGCAGGGTAATACCGGAGTAAGTCAGAAGACCTGCAAAACGAAGTCATGCTTGCATTCTCGAGGAAAGGATGGCAAGATTGAGGTGTGCAAACGTTTCAAACTTAAAATAAAGTATTATGAATGTAAAGAGTTTTTTGATGGGCATGCTTTGCCTGTTGGCGACGGGTGTATCGTTTGTGTCCTGCAATGACGACAACGACGATTTCCTGGATGATACGGGTTCGAAAGTATCTTTGCCGGGGCGCAGGGCTTACATCCTGTATGAAGGAAGCTACGGACAGGGCAATTCCGGCCTGGCATTCTATGCTCCCGACGGCAATGCGGATTTTATCGGCGACATATATACGGTGCAGAACGGAAAGGGACTGGGGGATACCGGCTCGGCGATGATCGAACATGACGATAATATTTATGTCGTTGTTTCCGGTTCGAACTATGTGGTCCGCCTGAATGCTGCGGGAGTGGAGCAATGCCGCCACGAGTTTGAGTACATGCCCCGGTATATTGATGCAGAAGACGGCTATGTTTATGTAACTCAGTATGGAGGGCGCGTGAGCAAGCTGGATGCGGTTACGCTGGATGAGGTTGGCGTTTATCAGGGGCAGCCTGACCATGCATATGAAGGCATCGTCGAATGCAACGGTTTGCTGTATGTAGCCGACAGCCAGACCCGTGACGAGTCTGCCACAGTGGTGTTGGGATATAACAGCGAAGTGCTTGTAATCGATCCGAACTCGATGCAGCTTAAGCAGACTGTGTCTGTTACGGTGAATCCCGAACGCTTGTGGGAATGTGACGGCAAGGTCTTTTTGATTTCTAGGGGTGATTATGCCACCGTAACAGATAGCTGGCTGCAGCTTATAGATACGCAAACCAATACGAAGACCGACATAGAAAAAGCGGCGAAACTCGCCGAGAGTGACAATGTCTTGTATCTGATCAATACCGAATATGACAGCAGTTATAACCAGACAAATTCGTTCTTCACTTACAATATCAGCACCGGGAAGATTACAGACCATACTTTCTTGAACAATAATCCGGAAGAGCTTTCAAGCGCAACGATTTATCTGTTTGAAGTGGATGATGAAACGGGCGACATCTATATCGGTACGAGCGATTATGTGTCGGAAGGAACGGTTTATCGTTTTGATGCCAGCGGCACGTTTAAAGAAAAGTTTGATGCCGGAGGTATCAATCCCAATTCCATGATATTCGTAGACTGAGAAGAATGAAACGTGTATTATTAGCTGCTTGCATAATAACTTTGGTCTTGCTTTCGGCTGCATGCGGCAGAGGAAGCAAGACTTCTTCTGTTTCGGCAGGTGACACGCTGCAGTTGAGGTATGCCCGCAACTTGTGCATTGTCCGTTATCCGGATTACACCATGGCCGTATTGCGCAATCCGTGGGATACCTTGAAAACGCTGCACACCTATGCGTTGGTGGACAAAAGGGATTCGCTGCCGGAAGGGTTGCCTGACAATGCCACTGTGGTCAGAGTGCCGCTGGAAAGATGCATGGTTTATTCGTCCGTTCATTGCAGCCTGCTTAAGGAACTGGATGCGCTGCACCGGATTGCGGGCATATGCGGTCTGGAGTATATGAATATGCCGGAAATAAAGGACGGGTGCGAAAAGGGAACAATTGCAGACTGCGGAAACAGTCTGGCTCCGGACGTGGAGAAGATCATTGATTTGCATCCCGATGCAATACTGCTTTCTCCATTCGAGAACAGCGGGAGTTATGGCAAAATAGGCAAGCTGGGCATTCCTTTGATTGAATGTGCCGATTACATGGAGGCTTCTCCCCTGGGGCGTGCGGAATGGATGATGTTTTATGGATTGCTGACAGGCAGTCGCGGACGCGCTGACTCGTTGTTCAGAGCGGTCGAAACAACGTATCTTCGGGTGAAAGCGCTGGCTGCTCAAGCAAAAGTGCGTCCTGCGGTTATCTGTGACTTGAAATACGGTTCTGTCTGGTACATCTCGGGCGGAGAAAGCACCACGGGAAAAATGCTGGCTGATGCCGGAGCCGACTATGTTTTTGCAGACCTGAAGAACAGCGGTTCTGTTCCGATGGCTTTCGAAGCCGTGTTTGATAAAGGACAGCATGCAGACTACTGGCTGATAAAGTATAACCAGCCCCATGACAAGACTTATAGTGAGCTGGCCTCAGAGTACGCTCCTTATTCCCGTTTTCTTGCTTTCCGTAACCGGCAGATCTACGGATGCAACAGCCGTCGCATTCCTTTTTATGAGGAAACGCCTTTTCATCCCGACTGGCTGCTGAAAGATATGGTAAGCATTTTTCATCCGGAACTGCTGGAAGGCTATCGTACTAAATATTTTACAGAGTTGTCGGAATGAACAGGCGTAGAGGATTTGTGTTTGGAATGCTGCTTTCGCTGTGCATTCTTTTGCTTGTTGCGGCGAACCTGTTTTTCGGTTCGGTTGATATACCAGCCAGAGCTGTCTGGGAAATTCTTTCCGGCGGCGAGGCGGAAAAAGCGAGTTGGGCGTATATTGTTTGGGAATCACGTTTCCCTCAGTGTGTGGCGGCTTTGCTTTGCGGGGCAGCCCTTTCAGTTTCGGGATTGATGCTGCAAACCGTATTCAACAATCCTCTTGCCGATTCTTCTATTCTTGGAATCAGTTCGGGGGCAAGTCTGGGAGTCGCCCTTGTCGTAATGGCTGGAGGAAGCAGCCTGGCGGCAGGCGTTTTCAGTCTGTCGGGCTTCTTTTCTGTTTTTCTGGGTGCACTGGCAGGTGCTGTGGCCGTTCTTGCCTTGATTTTGTTTCTTTCTTTTCTGATAGAGAGCGGTGTGATGTTGCTTATTGCAGGGATCATGATCGGGTATGTTGTGTCTTCTGTAATTTCTTTGCTGAGTTTCTTTTCAGCAGCCGACAACGTACAGTCTTTTGTCATTTGGGGGCTCGGCAATTTTGGCGGAGTGTCTTTTGATCAGCTTCCTGCCTTCAGTCTTTGTATCGTAGCCGGTCTGGTTGTCGCTCTTTTGCTGATAAAGCCGCTGAATGCCTTGCTCCTGGGGCCTCGCTATGCGGAAAACCTGGGAGTCAACGTCCGTCGGGTGCGGAACCTGCTGTTGTTGTCTACAGGCATTCTGACTGCCGTGACAACAGCTTTCTGCGGGCCTGTAGCCTTTATCGGTCTTGCCGTACCTCATATTGCACGTTTGCTGTTGGGAACGTCTAATCATAATTCGCTGATGCCTGTTACTTTGCTCTGCGGATCGGCGATGGCCCTTTTGTGCAATCTGATTTGTGCGCTTCCCGGTGAGTCGGGCATCATTCCTTTGAATGCCGTGACTCCCGTTTTGGGTGCTCCTGTTGTTATTTATGTGATTATCAACCGTCGGAAACTGCAATATTTTAATTGATGGAAGCGGGTCAGGTTATAGTGGAAGGGAATAAGCTTGCCATAGGATATGCAGGCAAGCAGGGCCGGACGGTGCACCGTGATTTGAATTTCCGCCTCTGTTGCGGAGAGTTCACCTGTTTGTTGGGAGCGAATGGAAGCGGAAAATCTACGTTGCTGCGTACGCTCGCAGCGGCCCAGCCTCCTCTATCCGGCAGTCTGACATTGTTTGGAAAACCGGTCAATGCATACGATCCCAAGGAACGTTCACGGTTGATAGGTCTTGTGCTGACAGATAAGACGCAGACGGGCGGCTTGTCTGTCTATGATTTGGTATCGCTCGGGCGTCAGCCTCATACGGGATTTTTCGGCCGTTTGAGCTCGCATGACAAAGAAGCTGTTTCCCGGTCGCTTGAAGCTGTAGGCATGCTGCATAAAGCGGATTCATACATGGCTCAGCTTTCCGACGGAGAGCGGCAGAAAGTGATGATTGCGAAAGCGCTGGTTCAAGAATGTCCGTTGATTTTGCTGGATGAGCCCACAGCGTTTCTCGATATTGTAAGCCGGATAGAAATCATGACGTTGCTGCATCGGATTGCTGCGACAGAGCAAAAGGCGGTTTTAATGTCTACGCATGATGTGGAGCAGGCTCTTGTTCTTGCCGACCGTCTATGGCTCATGACCGGCCGGTATGGTTTGGAATGCGGTTGCACGGAAGATCTGATTCTGGCCAACCGGATGGATTCTCTTTTTGAATTTCAGCCGGACATCCGTTTCGATTTAATGCATGGCGGATTCTCGCCGGAAGTGAAGGGAAAGAAGTTCATTGTTCTTGAAACCGCCGACGAGGTCTTGCGCCACTGGACTCAGAATGCACTGAACCGCCATGATTATTTTTGTTTGATGCCCGGTCAGCAGACCGAATTTCATGGATTGCCTGTCCTGAAAGTTATTTCTCCGGATCAGATTCTATTAGAGGCTAATGGCACGGAAATCTGCTGTTCTTCATTCGAAAATTTGTTTCATGTCCTTTCTTGCCGGTCATGATTTTGTATTTTTGAAAAAAAACTATATTTGTATCTGAATATTATGATAACATTTTATGGCAAAGATTATTTTATTGAAAGGTACGGAGCCCCGGTTGTATCAGCTGGTGGCTCCGTTGGTTATGAATTCCGAAATATTGAAATATAACAATAACTATCCTTTTAAGACGAGCGACTCATTCGTATGGTTCGTGGCCGTTAAGGAAGAGCTGGTGCAGGGATTTGTGCCTGTGGAAATCAGGGGAAAACATTTTGTCATCAACAATTATTATGTGGATGAAAAGTTGGAAAAAAAATTGTTTCCTCAATTGTTGAAGGCTGTACTGAAAAAGTTGGAAGATCATTCGAAAACGTTTCAGGCAGTTGTGATGGTTAGGCATGCGCAATACTTTGCTGATATGGGATTTGAAGTGATAAAGAGTTGGAGGCTCTATCAGAAAATGGAGAAAGCATGAAGGAGAAGAAGAAAAATGTTTATGAACTGGCAGAAGAGAGGCTGGCCGTTTTGTTTAAAGAATTTGACAATATCTATATCTCGTTTTCTGGTGGAAAGGATAGTGGGGTTCTGCTGAACTTATGCATCGATTTCATCCGCAAGCATAATCTGAAACGGCGGATCGGAGTGTTTCATATGGACTATGAGGTGCAGTATAAAATGACGATTGACTTTGTAGACCGGATATTTGAAGCAAACAAAGACATTCTGGATGTCTATCGCATTTGTGTGCCTTTCAAGGTGAGGACATGCACTTCCATGTATCAGAGCTACTGGCGTCCGTGGGATCCTTCAAAAAAGGAGCTTTGGATTCGTGAGATGCCAAAGGATGTCCTGACGGCAGAAGATTTTCCCTTTTTCAGGGAGGACATGTGGGATTATGAATTTCAGCTTAAATTTGCAGCGTGGCTTCACGAACAGAAAGATGCTGTCAGAACTGCATGTCTGGTCGGTATCCGGACGCAGGAGAGCTATAACCGTTGGAGAACCATCTATGGAGGTTTGAAGCAGCAACTTTACCATAATTATCAGTGGAGCTCGAAAATAGCGAACGATGTGTTCAACCTTTATCCGATATATGACTGGAAAACCACGGATATATGGACAGCCAACGGCAAGTTCGGCTGGGATTATAACAAGCTGTATGATTTGTATTATCAGGCAGGGGTGAATCTTGAACGCCAACGGGTGGCAAGTCCGTTTATCTGTGAGGCTATTGAGAGCTTGCGGCTATACAAGGTGATTGACCCAGACACGTGGGGAAAAATGATCGGACGCGTGAACGGAGTGAACTTCTCCGGCATATATGGCGGGACGAGAGCTATGGGACGCAGTTCAATCAAACTGCCCGAGGGACATACCTGGAAGTCTTTTATGGAGTTCTTGCTGTCTACTTTGCCCGAAGATGCTCAAAGGGGATACCTCTCGAAGCTGCATACCAGCATCAAGTTCTGGCGTACAAAAGGCGGATGTTTGAGCAACGAAACCATACAGAAACTTGTTGATCTGGGCATTCCGATTGAAGTGCGCAATAAGTCGAACTACAAAACGACAAAACATCCTGTCATGATGGAGTATCTGGATGACATCGATATTCCGGAGTTTCGAGAAATACCGACTTATAAGCGGATGTGCCTCTGCATTCTCCGCAACGATTATGCATGCAAGTACATGGGATTTGCCATGACGAAGGAAGATGCGAAAATGAAAAATTACATATTGCAACAATATAAGAATATATGGACGTAAAAGAATATAAAAGTCCGGTATACAGTGTGATTGCTGTACCCGTTGAAAAGGTGTGTGCGAATGATTATAATCCGAACGTGGTGGCTCCTCCAGAGATGAAGTTGCTGGAGCTTTCTATTTGGGAGGATGGCTTTACCATGCCTTGTGTCTGTTATTATGATAAGGAAAACGACAAGTATATCATTGTCGACGGATTCCACCGTTACCGCGTGATGCTGACTTCGAAGCGAATTTATAAAAGAGAAAAAGGCTTGCTTCCTGTCGTTGTGATAGACAAGGATCTGTCGCATCGTATGGGTTCGACAATCCGTCATAACCGTGCCCGTGGCACACACAGTGTAGAGCTTATGACAAGCATTGTGGCGGAATTGACGAGAGCCGGTATGTCGGACAGCTGGATAATGAAGAATATTGGTATGGACAAGGATGAACTGCTCCGCCTGAAGCAGATTTCCGGGCTTGCTGCTCTTTTTGCTGATAAGGACTTTTCAATACCGGAGCCGATGATGCCGGCTCCGAAAGATGAAGACTGACTATAATGGTCAATAGATGAAATATCCTATGATTCCGCAACTGATTATCAGCAGTATGGGGTTCGCTTTATAGCGGTAAGAGGCGATAAATGAAACGATGAACAGCATGCTGCTGATAATTATTTGTGCGGTGTCTGTGCCGAAGTTCTCTCCGTTCATCAGAACCAAGGCTGCTGCAGCAAGCAGTCCGACAACTCCGGGACGCAGCCCGCAGAATACAGCCTCAACTGCGGGATGTTTCTGGTATTTCAAAAAGAAACGGCTGATCACTACCATGAGGATGAAAGAAGGAAGCACCACCGATATTGTGGCAATTGTTGACCCCAATACTCCTAAAGCATGTGAATATCCGGCATTGACAACAGCCACATAGCCCACATACGTTGCTGAGTTAATTCCTATCGGTCCCGGTGTCATCTGGCTAAGGGCTATAATGTCTGTAAAGTCGGATGAACTGAGCCAGCCATAGCGGGTGACAACTTCTCCTTGAATCATTGAAATCATGGCATAGCCTCCTCCGAATCCGAAGAGGCCGATTTTGAAAAACGTATAGAACAGCTTGAAAAATAGCAGTATCATTTCTTTTCCTCTTTATTTTTTTGTCTGTGCTGGTATTGTCCGTAAAAGAATCCTCCTAAGCCGGTAAGGATAATAACATAGATCGGCGAAAAGCCCAGAAGCCATATAAGCAGTGCTGAAACGATGGGGATCCACACGTTGTAGCGGTTGATGCGTGCAGATTTCGCCATCTTGAATGTCGGCGCTGCAATCAGTGCAACCACCGCCGGGCGGATTCCTTTAAATATGTTCTCTACAGCTTCGATGTGCTGGAACTGGCGAAAAAACAGCGCGATTCCCAGCATGATGGCAAACGAGGGGAGGATTGTTCCTGCCGCCATCCAGAAAGCGCCCCAGAATTTTTTCAGTTTATAGCCGATAAAGATGGCGATATTTACAGCGAAAATTCCCGGTACAGTCTGGGCAAGAGCCATCAGGTCAAGGAAGTCCTCCTTGCTGATCCATTTCCGCTTATCCACCAAATCAGCCTCAATCAGCGGCACCATTGCGTATCCCCCGCCGATGGTGAAGAGTCCGATCCGTGTGAAGATGAGAAAAGACTTTAGATAGAAGTTCATATTATTCTTGTTCTTTTTAATTTTTCATGTACGTGCTTGGAGGAACTCCGTAAAATTTCTTGAACGTGTCTGTAAAATATTTGGGATCTGCAAATCCCATCTTATCCGACACTTCGGCCACGGTATAGCGCCTGCTCTTCAGCAGCAGGGCTGCTTCCTGCATACGGATATTCCGGATGAATTCGGCCGGAGCGATTCCGATAAGTGCCTTTATCTTGTTGTAGAAGCTTGTGCGGCTCATATTCATTGCAGCGCATAGAATATCGACGTTCAGTTCTTTTCCGAGATTCTCCTTCACAATCCGGGTGACATGTTCTATGAACTCATTGTCCAGGCTGTTCGGCAGTTCGATTCTTCTTCCGTCAGAAGGAAGGGCTGTTATAGCCTGTTGAAACTGCTGGCGTATAAGGCGTCTGTTCTCCAGAAGGTTGTGTATGGTCGCTTTTAGAATCTTGATGTCGAACGGTTTGGTCAGATACTGGTCGGCCCGTGTTTCCAATCCCAGCAATATCTGGTCGTTTCCGCTGAGTGCAGTCAGGAGGATGACCGGGATATGGCTGGTTTCCATATTGTCTTTCAGCATGCGGCACATTTTCCGTCCGTCCATTACAGGCATCATGATGTCTGAAATGATCAGATCCGGCTGGTGGGCTTGCACTTTTTCGATGCCTTCCTTTCCGTTTCCGGCTCCTTCCGTGAGATAAGTGTCAGAAAGGTTCTGCATGATAAACTGGCGGAGCGAGTCATTGTCTTCTACAACCAGAATGCAGGGAGCTTCTGCCGAGGCGGAAGAAGTCTGTGCCGGCAGGTATTCCGTCGGCTCTTTCTTTTCTTTTTCGCAGGCTGGCGCTGCGGTCTGCTGTACGGCCTGCTGTTGCCTGCGGCGGAAATGCTTGCTTCTGACGGGGAATGTCAGTTTGAAAGTGGTGCCTGCATTCTCTGCGCTTTCAAAAGAAATTTTCCCTTCATGCTTTTCTATCAGCTTATATGTAAGTAGCAGGCCTATTCCTGCTCCGGATTTGCTCTGGTTGGCGGCGTTGTTTCCTCTGAACAGGTATTTGAAGAGCTTCTTCTGATCCTCTTTCGGTATGCCGATTCCCGTGTCACTGATTGCTACGGTCCATGTGTTTTTCCCCGTTTCCGCCTTAATGGTGACACTTCCTCCTTTGGAAGTGTATTTGAAAGCGTTTGAAATCAGGTTACGCAATATGGAATCCATCTTCTGCGTATCAATGTCAACGGTCAGGCTTTGAGGAAGCGGTTCGTAGCTCAGCGTTATTTCTTTTTGCCGCGCGTAGCTGTCGAACTGATAGATATAGTTTTGCAGGTAGCGGTTCAGATCGTATTCTGAAGTTACTATATCTGTCGTATAAAGTTCTTCTTTCTGGAAATTGATCAGGTTGTCGGCAAGTTCGGTCAAGGTGTCTGTGCCTTGCATGGCCAGCCGTACGTTTTCCAGTCCCTTTCCGCTCAGCTCTTCCTTTTCCAGAATTTCGTCCAGAGGAGCCTTTATCAAGGTAAGCGGAGTGCGGATGTCGTGGGCGGCCTGTGTGAAGAACGTGATTTTGTCTTCCGATATCTTTCTTTCACGTCTGATGTTAAGATACTTCATCACTGCATACATGGCGATTATGAGGATGCATGCATAAATGATAAAAGCCCAGAATGTCAGCCAGAACGGGCGTTCAACGATTATCTGCAGCTGCCGTTCCCCGATGATTTTTTGGTTGTCGAGAAAAACGGCGCGGATCTTGAGCCGGTAATTTCCCGGTGACAGGTTGGTGTAGCGGATCAGTCCGCTTTTAGTCGGTGCGGACCAGCTGTCGTAGAAGCCTTCCAGTTTCCAGCTGTAGTAGATGCTTTCTTGCGTATCGTAATTGATCGACGACACGTTGAGCGAGAAGGTATTCTGGTTGTACTTCAGGTCTATGCGGCTGGTTTCGTCCAGTATTTGGGTCAGGGGCGAATTTTTCTCCTGCGGGTGTACAGCCCGGTACATGATGTTCAAGTCCGACAGAACCATCCGGTTCTTGATTTCGGACGGAAGCTTGATGGAGTCGGCGACCATGACAAACCCCTTGTCGCTTCCCAGTATGACATTTCCCTTCTGCGTATGGACGATTGCGTTGGGATTGAAGTTTGCCGTCATCAGCCCCTGCTCTTTGGTCCAGTTTGAAAAATGTCTGTTTTTGATGTCGTAGATGCTGATGCCGTTTTCAGTTCCGAGCATAAGCGTCCCTTTGCGTCCCGGAGCGATGCTGTAGATATTGTTCGTTCTCAGGCCGCTGTTTCCCGAGTGGTAGCGGACAAACCGTGAGGTTGCGTTGTCTATTACAATCAGGCCGTTTTCGTATGTTCCTACGAATGTTTTCTCTTTGGTCGTGTAGACCATGTTTATCATTCCGAAGTTTTCAGCCGTTTCAAAAGGATATATCGACTGCTTCTTTCGGTCCAGCACATAGACTCCGTTTGTCGTTCCGATCCATAGCCGGCTGGTGTCACACGCTGCCAGGTGGGTGATGGGATAGGACGTTGTATATTCTTGCTTCTTTCCGCTTTTTGCGTTGTAGCTTTTCAGGCTATAGAATCCTCCCGTCCAGATTGTGTTGTCCGGATCGCGCAATATGCTTCGGATATATTTGTCGGGAGTTTCGTCCCCTTTGCTGTTTTTGCTCTGCTGGTAAAGGATGGCCTCGCCTGTTCTCTTGTTGATGACATAGATTCCGCTCATATATCCTCCGGCCAGAATCTCGCCGGACGGTATTTCGCATAGAGAGGTGAAGATATGGTTTTTGTATTGGGGCTGCTTTTCGGCCGTGCAGTAGGTGACCCATTTCTTCCGGCTGTTCAGAAAGCAGCTTATTCCGTTGTTTGTGGCAAACCAGATATCCCCGTCCTTGTCTTCCATGATATTGTTCACGCAGTTGTTTGAGAGCGAGTTGTCAGAATCGGTAGTGTGTGTGAACCATGTGTAAGAGGGATACTTTTTTGAGTAGACGGTGATTCCTATCGGATAGACGGCGGTCCATATCCGGTTTGATCTGTCCATGAAAATATCCTTCACGATATTTCCGTTCATTTTGTTGAGGCTCGTGCGTTCCTCCTGAAGGAATTGCGATATCTTTTTTTCCGTGATGTTCAGGCGCAGCACGCCCCCTCCGTCTGTGGCCATCAGCAGTTCGTTCGGGTTGTTCCTGTCCGGGATGATGTTGTTTATGTTGATGTCCTTCAGCAGGTTGCTTAAATCTTCCGTGCTCTTGTCCTGGAGATTGTACAGAATGCTTTTTTTCAGCAGCGAATTGATGACAAGGCATCCGCTTGCCTTGTGGCAGTAGATGAAGTCGAAGTAGTTGATTCCGGCTATTTGTATCTTTTCGATGCCCTCCAGCCGGTTTCCTGCAAGTCTGGCAGCATAGAGGTTCCGTTCCGAAGCCATGAAGTAGCGGTTCGGTCCGGCCTGAGTGATGCTGACAATGCTTTCGGGTATGGAGTTTTCTACGGGATAGCTTTTCCCGTCTGTCGTTTGGTAGACAAACTGCTTTTGCCCGGTGCAGAACCATATTTTTCCGTCATCGTCGAAATGGGCTGTGCTTACGGGACTGTTTCCGGTTTCCGGATAACTCTTTTTCAAGTCGAATGCCAGCTTGAACGAATCCTTCAGCTCGTTGTAGCGGAAGGCTGTTCCGTCTTCTCCTATCTCCCACAGCGTCTTGTCGGTACCCGTGCGCAGCATGTTCTGGTTGGGGTAGGCATAAACCGGAATCCCCTCTTTCAGGAGAGGGTAGAAAGTGAATCTTTTTCCGTCGTACCTGTCGATGCCCTTGTGCGTGAGTATCCAGGTATAGCCCTGTTCGTCTTGCCGGATAGAAAAGACACGTCTGCTGCTCAGTCCGTCTTCCATTGTGATGTATTGGAAAATTTGGGCTTGTATGCGGAATGGATTCATTGCCAGCAAAAAGAGCAGGAATAATAGTTTGGGCATGACTTGTTTTTTTATTGAATACAAAGTTCCGAAAAAATAATGGCTTGTCAAAAGACTTCTTCTTCTTTTTCGGAAAGCACATAAAAAAAAGCCGCCTCAAAAGCTTGAAGCGGCTTCCTTATAGAGTGAGAATGATTATTCTTCGCCGCGGATAGCAGCTACGCCCGGCAGAACTTTGCCTTCGATAGCTTCCAAAAGGGCGCCGCCTCCGGTTGAGATGTAAGAAACCTGGTCGGCCATGCCGAACTTGTTGATACATGCTACAGAGTCGCCTCCGCCGATCAGTGAGAATGCACCGTTCTTGGTAGCCTCTGCGATTGCTTCTGCAATGGCTTTTGAGCCGCCTGTGAAGTTGTCGAACTCAAATACGCCGGCAGGACCGTTCCACAGGATGGTCTTTGCGTCCTTGATGGCATTCTTGAATGCTTCGCGTGTCTTGGGACCTGCGTCCAGACCCATCCATCCGTCGGGGATGTTGTCATCGTCGCATACCTGTGTGTTGGCATCGTTTGCGAATTTGTCGGCTGCAATGCAGTCGCATCCCAATACCAGGTTGACGCCTTTTTCCTTGGCTTTGGCGATGATGTCAAGCGCAAGCTGCAGTTTGTCATCTTCTACCAGCGAGTTGCCGATGTGTCCGCCCTGTGCCTTTGCGAAGGTGAACGCCATGCCGCCGCAGAGAATCAGGTTGTCTACCTTGTCCATCAGGTTTTCGATGATGCCGATTTTAGTAGAAACCTTAGAGCCTCCCATGATTGCAGTGAAGGGGCGCTTGATGTCTTTCAGCACGTTGTCAACGGCTTTCACTTCTTTTTCCATCAGATAGCCCAGCATCTTGTGGTCAGCGTCAAAATAGTCGGCGATGACAGCTGTAGAAGCATGTTTGCGGTGAGCTGTACCGAATGCGTCCATCACGTAGCAGTCAGCGTAAGAAGCCAGTGTCTTGGCGAAGTCCTTCTGGCGGGCTTTCATTTCTTTCTTGGCTGCCTCATAGTTCGGATCTTCTTTTTCGATTCCTACCGGCTTGCCTTCTTCTTCCGGATAGAAGCGCAGGTTTTCGAGCAGCAGCACTTCGCCCGGTTTCAGGGCTGCGGCAGCATCTTGAGCTTTGGCGCAGTCGGGAGCGAATTTCACCGGAGTGCCCAGAGCTGCTGATACAGCGTCAACAATCTGGCTCAAAGAATATTTTGCATTGACTTTACCTTTGGGCTTGCCCATGTGTGACATGATAATCAGTGCGCCGCCGTCGGCCAGGATTTTTTTCAAGGTAGGCAGGGCACCGCGGATACGGGTGTCGTCGGTGATTTTACCATTTTCGTCCAGGGGTACATTGAAGTCTACACGGACGATTGCCTTTTTTCCGGCAAAGTTGAATTTGTCAATTGTCATCATAACTCAATATTTTTGTTTAAAGTGTTTCTTTTTCTGATGCACCGCAAAGTTAAGAAAAAATTTTTATGAAGCGGAATGATGCGGGCTTATTTTGTCTGCGTTTGTTATTTTGTTTTAAAACGGGGTGTTCCGCGCCTTTTTCAGATTGTCAGAATGTCATTTCCGCTTGCTGAGATTCCGTTGTTTGAGGGCTGGCGTCCGGAAGGTTGGAAAAAACGCATGGGCGATGACCGGGCGGATTTCATTGTGTCGGTGGATGGGGCTTTTCTGCGCAGGTTGACGGCTCGCCGGGCAGAATGGGCTGTCTTTATGGACGAGTTCTCCTCTGATCTCCTTTCCTTTTGCCAGTGGAAGGGCGAGGTTCCAGATTCTTTATCTGTAGGGAAATGGCATCAGACGGCACTCCTTTTTGCCGTTCTGCGGGAGGTTTCAGAAAATGTCCCGGTGTTTTGTTCGGTCTGACAGGCCATTTTGTGCAGGATGTCCCGTTGTTTTAAGTGGAATGACGGCTTGTTTTTCACGGTTTTCCCGATCGGCACCCTCTTTAAAAGGCTTCTGGAGAGGGCTTCTGTTTGGCATCTGCTGCAATTTCACCCCGGATTGCCCGTTTCTTCCGGTAGTGACGGTTTTTGAAAAGCCCGCATCGCTTGCTTTTTGTCCGTATATTCTGCAAGGCGCTGACTTTTTGTCTTTTTCCTGTTTCGGGGATCAGAATCAAAGAAAAAAACGTATCTTTGTAAGTGAATCATCAAACAAGCAGCGTTATGAGCAGACTTTATCCGATAGGCATACAGAGTTTCGA